>JAABUM010000694.1_pt1 | contig 56407 bp, 56 predicted proteins | sample 5559161 | NCBI WGS metagenome assembly JAABUM01 (sample SAMN10711868, study PRJNA513369) | rock metagenome | isolation source: Antarctica rocks | place: Antarctica: Victoria Land, Siegfried Peak nord
CTACCGCTACTTCGACAGCTACGGGCCCGCCCGGTTTCTGGACTACACCGGCATCGACCTCAATGAGAAAAACGTCGTCAACGCCAAGAAGCGCTTCCCCGGGGTGCGCTTCGACCAGGGCAGCATCCTGGACCTGCCGTACGAGTCCAGCAGCTTCGACCGCTGCTGGTCGCCGCCGCCCAGGGGCTGACGAGGTAGGACATCCCCGCGCTTGTGCGTAGTCCTCGTCCTCGCGCTCCAGCACCGAGACCGCCGCCAGAGCCAGCCCCACCCACCCAGCCGCAGCCGGTCGAAGGGTCGGCCCTGGGGCAGCGGGCCGGCCCAGCCCGCCGGAGAACCACCGAGACCGGCCGGCGGCAATCATCACCGCCGCCGGCTGTGACGAGGGCGAGGCGGTAGCGCGGGACAGCGTTCTTGCCGGTCATGACCTCGTTGTGGGTGACGAAGAAGTCATTGGCGCCGTCGATGCGGGCCTTGACCTCGATCCGGTACGTGTCCCCGCTCGCTGCGGTGGAGAGGATGTCGAAGCCGGGGTTGTTGAATGCCTGCTCGACCGGCTTGCGGTCGAACTCGCGCTCGCGGGCCAACACAAGGTCAACGCCGCGACGTTCAACCTTCTTGGTCTCCTTGGCATGGATCGGTGCGGTCGCTGGGAGGTCACCTTCGAGCAGACCGACCGGCAACACGAGCGCAGCGGTCAGGATGTGGGGCGGCTTGGTGGACATGAGCGCCTGCTGCTCGATCAGCTCCAGGCGCTTGCGGAGCCGGTGATCCAGTTCGACGGCCTTTCGGTTGAGGCTGTCGGAGGACTCCTTGACCTTCTCGCGGGCCCGCTCCTTCTCAGCAGCTACGGCAGCGTCGAGGATGAGGCGGTCGCGCTCACCTTCGAGACGCTTGCTGACAAGTTCGCGAGTCTTGGCGAGTTCGGCACTGCGGCGCGGCTGAACCTCGGCGAGGTACTCGGGCAACTGGTTGGAGATGATCCAGCTCGTCGCCTTGTCCTCAGCTTCCGTGAGCCACGACAGTCCCCGGGCCGCAGTCACAGTTGGGCCCTCGGGTGCTGCTACGCAGTCCAGGTACGGCGCCGGCCCGGCAGGCGTCACACTGCCGTAGCTGTCGACGTAGGCATAACCGAAACGACGGGCGACGCTGGCACCCGTGGCGTCGGCGACCTCCTCGACCACACCGACGAGGAGATGCGGCTCTTCGAGCGTCGACGAGACGAGAACTGTGCCGGAGTTGACACTGCCGCCGAACTGTCGGATCGCCTCGTCCATCACTGCGTCGTGGAGCGGGTGCCCCGGTGCCAGCAGGTCGGCTCGGAGCAGGTCGCCGGGTTGGACATGTGGCAGATCGAACGTGACGCGGTCGTAGCGGGTGGCAATCGGGCCGTGCTTGCTGGCCCGGATGTGCGCTGGCACGTTGGCGATCTCGTAGCGTCCATGCTCACGCTTGACGATGCGGCCGCCGAGCCGAGTGAACGCTGCTTTGAAGGCCAACTCGATGTAGTGGGGCTGTAGTCGCCGGGCGCGGGCGGAATCCATCGCTGCCCTGAGTGCGGCGAGGTCAGCCTCGGCGAGCTGGTCGGACGCGAGGGCGCGCTCCCTGAGGATCTCCTTGAGCCCGTCACCGATGCTGGCGTCGATGACCTCGTGCATCCTGGCCTTGACGTCCGGCCGTTCGCCGTACTGGATCGCGTCCAGCAGAAGGTTGCGCAGAGGAGTCTCGCTGAAGGCTTCGCCGAGGACGTCGAAGACCTTTCCTCCGAATGTTTCCCGCATTTGGTCGAGCTTCTCCAACAACCGACTGAAGACCTCGCCCTCCCGGGTGTTTGAGGCGACGAGGTTCCAGAGCCGGCATACCTCGTCCTGGCCGATGCGGTGGATGCGCCCGAACCGCTGCTCGATCCGGTTGGGATTCCAGGGCAGGTCGTAGTTGACCATCAGGTGCGCTGCTTGGAGGTTGAGACCCTCACCTGCGGCGTCCGTGGCGAGAAGGATCTGCACGTCGCGGTTCTTTGTGAACTCTTCGGTGATCAGGCGTCGTTGCCCGCGGCGTACCCCGCCGTGGATTGCCTTGACCGCGTCGGGCTTGCCCAACAGCGAGCTGATCCGGGTCTGGAGGTAGTCGAGGGTGTCGCGGTGCTCGGTGAAAATGATGAACTTGCGCGGCCAGCCGTTCGCGTCCGTGGTGACCGCGTTGTCTTGCAGGATGTTGCTCAGCTCGGTCCACTTGCGGTCTGTGCCGGCGTCGCGCACAAGCCTGGACGTCTTGACGAGATCAGCGAGATTGAGAAGCTCCGCGTTGAGTTCATCGACGGTCTCCGCGGCCGTGGCGGCATCGAGCAACTCCTCTTCGAGTTCCTCGATCTCCTCGGCGTTGAAGTCATCGGAATCGAGGGCATCCAGATCCAGGCTAGGTTCGGCGTCGCTGTAGGTGCCGTTGAGGATCTCCTGCCTCTTGCGCTCCAGACGCTCGCATCGGCGAACCAGGCTCCGGTAGATCGCCTCCGGGCTGGAAGCGAGTCGTCGCTGCAGCACGGTGAGCGCGAAGCCGACGGTGTTCTTGCGCTTGCCCCCGATGCGGTCGGCTCGGTTCATTCCCTCACGGACGTAGGCAGTTACGTCCTCGTAAAGGTGGAACTCCAGCGCGGTCAGCTCGTACGGGACGGTCTCCGCGATGCGCTCCGGAAAAAGCTTCTTGCCCTCGAAGGTGAGGAGGTCCTCCTTGACCATCCGGCGCATGATCCCGCTGGTGTCAGCAGTCTTCTTCTGCTTGCCCTCGAACCGGTCACGGTCCAGCAACGTGAGGAAGAGCTGGAAGTCCTCCTCCTTGCCCGAGTGCGGGGTCGCAGTCATCAACAACAGGTGGCGCGTGATGTCGCCGAGCATCTCCCCGAGCTGGAACCGCTTGGTCTTCTCCAGCTTGCCGCCGAAGTAGTGGGCGCCCATGCGGTGCGCCTCATCGACAATGATCAGGTCCCACTCGGTCTCCTTGAGCTGGACCTGAAGTTGCTCGTTGCGGCAGAGCTGGTCCATGCGGGTGATGAGAAGCGGGTTGGTCTCGAAGACGTTGAGGTTGACGTTGGCGTCGATCAGCTGGTTGGTCAGCAGGTCGAACCGCAAGCCGAACTTGAAGAACAACTCGTCCTGCCACTGCTCGACAAGACCACCCGGGGCGACGATCAGGCACTGCCGGACGTCGTCGCGCAGGAGCAGTTCCTTGATATAGAGCCCGGCCATGATCGTCTTGCCGGCACCAGGGTCGTCGGCCAGCAGGAACCGGAGCGGGGTGCGCGGCAGGAGTTCGCCGTACACAGCCCGGATCTGGTGGGGCAGCGGCTGCACCTCGCTCGTCGCCACCGCGAGCATCGGGTCGAAGAGCCCGGCGAGGGTGATGCGCTGCGCCTCGGCGACGAGCTTGAAGTCTGACGCCGGGGCGTCGAAGGCACGGCTGCCCGACTGGGTGATGCTGAACGTGCTCTCGTCCTTACGGAACACGACCTGCTGGCCCAGGGCGCCGGCGGTCGTCTTGTAGGTGAGCTCAAGCGCGTCCCCCCCATGCCACTGCACAGCGATGACGGTGAGCACCTCGCCAGGGATGATGCCCTCAATGCGCACGCCCAGCTTGAGCTCCTCAAGCAGCACCCTGACCTCCTGATCGATAGCGTCCCAACGCTAGTCCAGACGACGGACAGATCGGATTTTCGCCCCAGCGCGGGCGCCGCGCACTATCTTCGCAGCAACCCCACCGGCGCACAGGCCAATGGACCAAAACGAACGAAACGAACCTGGGACGAACACCGACGAGGTCGCCGGCTGGGTTGATCAGGCTTGGTGCGTGCTCTCGCATCGTGCCAAGTCGACAAGACAGACAACGACGCCCTCGGCGCGTTGCGCCGCGCCGTCGTGGAGGCGCGCCGCGATGGGACGTTCGCATGGCGCGTCATGCTGCTGCGCCCGGGCGATGGACGGCTCCTGGGCGAGATCGCCAGGGCAAGCACATCAGCCGTCCCTCAGTCCAGACGAGACCCAGACGCTCGATGGACTCACCACGGGGGGTCGCTCAAGCCCTGTAGGACTTCAAGGCACTGGTTGGCGCCCGCCGCTTCTTCAACGGAAACAAGAAGCGGGACACCGGGCAGGCGGCCGCACAGTTTTCGGTCGAGTACCGGCTATGCGGGCTATCCGCGAGTCTCGGCCAACTCCTCGCCGAGTCGACAGTCAGGACGAGAGTGCCCCCGAGGTCAGTGTGGCTGACGCGCTCGCCGGACTGGGTCGGCCTCGGCGCACGAGTCAACGACCTGGGACGCGCACCGGAAGCCTTCGCAAGCGTCACTGTCGCCGAGCTCCCAGACGCAATCACGACGATCCAGAAGGCCTCAAGGATGAAGCGCGCTTCCGCTCCGACGCTCTGTCCGCAGGTGAGGCAGTCCGCAGGCGCGAAGCGCGGCGACTGCTCACCGAGATGCCGGTGGATCGACTCAAGGAGGCCGCCCGTGACCGACTCCGCATCGGGCCGCTGACCGATGCCGGATCACCACCGTGCAGGCTGTCCTGGACCCGGGAGCGCACCTCGAAATCTGCCTGGCATCGGCGCGACGACGGCCACCTGGATGCGCGGAGCCGCACACACATGCGGCAGTCCGCGATGTTGCAGCGTGGGAAGTCGCAGAAAGCTCAGCGGCTCATCGAGCTCGTCGAAGAAGCAGAGGACAACGGTCGCAGCGTCATCGTCTTCTCACACTTTCGCGACGTCCTCGAACGAGTGGCTGCGGCGCATCCGGGCGAGGTCTTCGGACCACTGACCGGGTCCGTACCGGCAGCGGCGCGACAGGCCATGGTCGACCGGTTCTCTGACGCCGGACACGGCGCTGTCTTGGTGTCGCAGATCGTCGCTGGTGGAGTCGGTCTCAACATCGACCGAGTGGCAGGCCATCGCGCGGGCGCGCCGAATGGGACAAGTGCAATCCGTCCAGGTGCACCGACTCCTCTCCGAAGAGGGGGTCGACCAACGGGTCACGGAGATCCTCGCTCGGAAGCGTGGACTCTTCGACGACTTCGCCCGTGTCAGCGAGACCGCCAACAGCGCCCCCGGGGCCCTCGACATCTCCGAAGCCGACCTGGCCCGAGACGTTATCGCAGCCGAGCGCGAGCGGCTATTCGCACACGCCGCGAGGCACCTAGCGGAGAAGGACGAAGCCGTCTGACTCGACTCGGCAGGGCACTCGCGGCTTGTGCCGACGGGCTCCGGGTCCTCTGGTCAGGTGTGGGGAGCGCTGGGCGTAAACGCCGGCTCCCATTCACGAACGTAGGACTGACCGGCGGACGCGTTGGTAGGCTCTGGAGTTAGCAAGCTGTTAGCAGCAGCCCGAGCCCGAGGAGGGGGTGGGACCGTGCCGCATCTCTGTGACCTGCGGCTTTGCTGGTGGCCAGGGGCGGGGTCGAACCGCCGACCTTCCGATTTTCAGTCGGACGCTCGTACCAACTGAGCTACCTGGCCTAGCAAGAAGAGCGACCCCGACCGGGCTCGAACCGGCGACCTCCGCCGTGACAGGGCGGCGCGCTAACCAACTGCGCTACGGGGCCTCGGATGAGGCTTTCGTGCTGGCGGAGCGTATCCCCAACGGGATTCGAACCCGTGCTACCGCCGTGAAAGGGCGGGGTCCTAGGCCGCTAGACGATGGGGACCCGTCACACGACCACGACCCCCGCCGCCAGCGAGCAGCAGCTCGGATCCGTCGAGGACCACGAAAGCATAGGGGAGAGCGCCGTGCTTCACCAAAGCGGTCGAGGCACCCGCGGACGGCGCTGCGGGCCGGGTCAGGCCGCCGGCCGCGCCCACTCCAGCAGCCGCTCCCGCTCCCACGTGTTGACGATCCGCTCGAGCGGGACGCCGAGCGCCTCCGCCCGGGCGCAGCCGTAAGCCACGAAGTCCAGCTGCCCGGGAGCGTGCGCGTCGCTGTCGATGGAGAAGCGGCAGCCCATCTCGATGGCCAGCTGGAGCAGGTCGTCCGGGGGGTCGCGCCGCTCCGGCCGTGAGTTGATCTCGACTGCCACGTCCCCCGCCAGGCACGCGGCGAATACGGCCGGGGCGTCGAACGTGGACTGCGCACGGGTGCCCCGCTCGCCCTCGACCATCCGCCCGGTGCAGTGCCCCAGCACGTTGGTGCGCGGGTTGGACACCGCGGCCACCATCCGCCGGGTCATCGCGGCCGGCTCCATCCGGAGCTTGGAGTGGACGCTGGCCACGACGACGTCGAGCTGGGCCAGCATCTCCGGCGTCTGGTCCAGCGACCCGTCGTCGAGGATGTCGACCTCGATCCCGCGCAGCAGCCGGAAGCCCGACCCGTCGAGCGCGGTGTTGAGCCCCTCGATGACCCCGAGCTGCTTGGTCAGCCGCACCGCGGTCAGCCCGTTGGCCACCTTCAGCCGCGGCGAGTGGTCGGTGAGGGTGAGGTAGGAGTGGCCGAGCTCGATGGCGCTCATCACCATCTCCTCGATGGGGGAACCGCCGTCGGACCAGTTCGAGTGGCAGTGCAGGTCGCCGCGCAGCGCCGCGCGCACCGCCTCGCCGCCGCGGACCAGCGGCTCGGCCGCGCGGTCCTCCAGCGTGCTCAGGTATGTCGGCACCTCACCCGCGAGCGCCTCGCGGACCACCGCCTCGGTCGCCGACCCGATGCCCGGCAGCTCGGACAGCGTGCCGGCCGCCGCGCGGGACACCAGCTCCTCGTGGGCGGTCCGACCGACCGTCTCGGCCGCCCCGCGGAATGCCCTGACCCGGTAGGTGCCCGCCCGCTCGCGTTCGAGCAGGTAGGCGATCCGCCGCAGCGCGTCGCCGGGTTCGATGCTCACCGGCCGACTGTATGGCGCTCCCCGGACACTCGCCCGGCCGTCTCGCCGGACCACGACGGACGCTTCCGTCCGACGGGCTCGTTCGCCGGGAGACGACGATGGCTCAGGATGGCGCCATGGCCCAGAGTGTCGAGCTTTTGCTCGACGAGACGACCGACGCCGCGGTGCGGGCCCAGTGGGGGCTGCTCAGGGCGGCCGGCCTGCCCAGCCAGGGCAACCACACCGGCGCGTCGAACCGGCCCCACGTCACGCTCGTCGCCCAGGACCGGATCGACCAGGAGGTCGAGCCGGCGATGTCCGCGGCGTGCGCAGTCCTGCCGCTGCCGGTCCGGCTGGGCTCCCTGATGTGCTTCGGCACCGGCCGCTTCGTGCTCGTCCGGGCGGTGGTCGCCGACATCGCGCTGCTGCGGCTCCAGCAGGAGGTCCAGGCGCTCGCCGGCGAGCCGTCGCCGCACCTCGAGGCGGGCCGCTGGGTGCCCCACCTGACCTTGGCGCGCCGGATGACCGCCGACCAGGTGGCCCTCGCCCTGACCCTGCTGACCGGCGTCCCGGACGGCAGCGCAGGGACGAGCGGGTATGCCGTCGCCGCCCGCAGGTGGGACGGTGCGGCGAGCGCGAGTGGCCTCTGCTGTAATGAGGCGGCTGCCGAGCGGGGCCGGGTGTCCGGGTGGTGGGACCGACGCATTACGCCGCGTTGGGATATGCCAAACTTGGTGTTATGACTGCGACGGACCACGAGGCCACCCCGGCCGCCTCGATCCCACCCCGTCGCAGCGCGGCGGGGCCCGCGCGGACCGCCAAGGCCGGCGGCCAGGGCCAGTGGGCCCTCGGCGAGCACGAGCCGCTGAACAACAACGAGAAGTTCAAGCGCGAGGACGACGCGCTCAACGTACGCGCGCGCATCGAGAGCACCTACAGCAAGCAGGGCTTCGGCTCGATCCCCTCTGACGACCTGCACGGCCGGTTCCGCTGGTGGGGGCTCTACACCCAGCGCAAGCCCGGCATAGACGGCGGCCGCACGGCGGCGATGGAGCCGGAGGAGCTCGAGGACGAGTACTTCATGCTCCGCGTCCGGGTCGACGGCGGCGCGCTGACCACCGAGCAGCTGCGGGTCATCGGCGAGGTCTCCCGCGACTATGCCCGGGACACCGCCGACGTCACCGACCGGCAGAACATCCAGCTGCACTGGGTCCGCGTCGAGGACATGCCGGCGATCTGGGAGCGGCTCGAGGGCGTCGGCCTGCTCACCACCGAGGCCTGCGGCGACTGCCCCCGCGTCGTCCTCGGGTCGCCTGTCGCGGGGATCTCCAAGGACGAGCTGCTCGACCCGACCTGGGCGATCGAGGAGATCCAGCGCCGCTACATCGGCACGCCGGAGTTCTCCAACCTGCCGCGCAAGTACAAGACCGCGATCACCGGCATGCTGACCAACGACGTCGTGCACGAGATCAACGACGTCGCCTTCGTCGGCGTCCAGCACCCCGAGCTCGGCCCCGGCTTCGACCTCTGGGTCGGCGGCGGCCTGTCCACCAACCCCCGGCTCGGCGAGCGGCTCGGCGCGTTCGTCACCCTGGAGGAGGTGCCCGACGTCTGGGCCGGCGTCACGTCGGTGTTCCGCGACTACGGCTATCGGCGGATGCGCCACAAGGCGCGGATGAAGTTCCTCCTGGCGGACTGGGGTCCGGCGAAGTTCCGCGAGATCCTGGAGACGCAGTACCTCCACCGCGCCCTGCCCGACGGTCCCGCTCCGCTTCCCGACTCCGACCCCGGCGACCACGTCGGCGTCCACGAGCAGCGGGACGGGCGCTTCTACATCGGCGTCGCGCCCACCGTGGGCCGGGTGTCCGGCAGCACGCTGCTGGAGCTCGCCGACGTCGCCGAGGCGCACGGCTCACGCCGCGTCCGCACCACCCCGCACCAGAAGCTGCTCGTCCTCGACGTCGATCCGGGCGCGCTTGACAGCGCCGTGGAGGCGCTGCGGGGCATCGGGCTGGAGGCGCGCCCGTCGCTGTTCCGCCGGCACACCATGGCCTGCACGGGGCTCGAGTTCTGCAAGCTGGCGATCGTCGAGACCAAGGCTCTGGCGGCGCAGACCATCGCCACCCTTGAGGATCGGCTCTCCGACGTCGTCGACCAGATCGACGTGCCGCTGACCATCAACGTCAACGGGTGCCCGAACTCCTGCGCCCGGATCCAGGTCGGCGACATCGGGCTCAAGGGCCAGATCGTCACCGACGAGGACGGGAATCAGGTCGAGGGCTTCCAGGTTCACCTCGGCGGGACCCTCGGCGTGGACGCACAGTTCGGCCGCAAGGTCCGGGGTCTGAAGACGACCTCGGCGGACGCGCCGGCATACATCGAGCGTGTCGTCCGCAGCTTCGTAGCCGGTCGCGAGCCCGGCGAGCGCTTCGCCACCTGGGCGCTGCGTGCAGATGAGGAGGCACTGGTATGACCGTGACGCTGGGCGCAGACACTGCGACCCGTGACTGGTCTGCGATGCCGGCGGGCGAGCGGGACGAGCTGCTGGCTCAGGTCAGCGCTTCGCTGGAGGGGTGCAGCGCCCTGGAGATCGCCACGTGGGCCGCCGAGTCGTTCGGCACCGACCTCGTCGTCGCGGCCTCCATGCAGGAGAGCGTGCTGCTGCACCTGTTCTCGCAGGTGATGCCGGGCGTCGAGGCCGTGTTCATCGACACCGGATACCACTTCCCCGAGACGCTGCAGACCCGCGACGCGGTCCGCCGCACCCTGCCCGTCACCGTCGTCAACGCCACACCCCGGCAGAGCGTCGCCGAGCAGGACACCGAGTACGGCGAGAAGCTGTACGAGCGCGACCCCAACCTGTGCTGCTTCCTGCGCAAGGTGGTGCCGCTCGCGGAGCAGCTGGCGACCAAGTCGGCGTGGGTCACCGGCGTGCGCCGCGACGAGGCTCCCACGCGGGCCAACGCCCCGATCGTGTCGTGGGACGCCAAGAACGACCTGGTCAAGATCAACCCGCTCGTCTCGTGGACCGACGCCGACGTCGAGATGTACCGGCACGAGTACGAGCTCGTCCGCAACCCGTTGATGGACCAGGGGTTCCCGTCCATCGGCTGCGGGACGTGCACGCGCGCCGTCAAGCCGGGCGAGGACCCGCGCGCGGGTCGCTGGTCGGGCTCGGCCAAGACGGAGTGCGGCATCCACTAGTGGCCGGCGGCACCCGGCGCACCCGGCCGGACGCGGTCCTGCTGGTGTCCCACGGCAGCCGCGACCCGCGGGCGCAGGAGACGACGGCGCTGCTCGAGTCGGCGCTGGCCCGACGGCTGGCCGAGCCGCTCCAGGATCACCAGCCGGAGGACCCGCTGCTCGTGCCGGTGCGCACCGCGTTCCTCGACTTCGCCCCTCCCACACCGGAGTCCGCGCTCCGCGAGCTTGCCGGGGAAGGGCGCCAGGCGGTCCGCATCGTGCCGCTGCTCTTCTCCCCGGGATACCACCAGAGGCACGACCTGCCCGCGGCGGTCAAGGCCAGCGGCGTGACGAAGGCCAGCTCCGCCCCCTGCCTGCTCGGCGTGCCGGGGGAGGGGCGCCAGCTGCTGCTCCGCGCGCTCGCCGAGCGGCTCACCGCCGCGGTCGAGGGGGCCGGCCGCCCGCAGCCGGACGGGGTCGTCCTCGCCGCTGCCGGGTCCAGCTCCCGGGCGGCCCGGTCGTCGGTGGAGTACCTCACCCGCGAGCTCGGGCGGCCGCACGGCATACCGGCAGTGACGGCCTTCGCCTCGGCGGCGCCCCCGGACACCGCCGCCGCCATCGACCTGCTCCGCGCTGCCGGCGCCCAGCACCCCGCGGTCGCCTCGCTGTTCGTCGCCCCGGGGCGGCTGCCCGACGCGGTCCGCCGCGCGGCCGGCGACGCTCCAGTGGCGGAGCCGCTCGGGGTCACGCCGGCGTTCGTGGAGGTACTCGCGCTGCAGGCACGCCATGGTGTGCGGCAGGATGCCCGGCATGACTTCATACGCAGCAGCCGGTGACCGCTACGACTCGATGACCTACCGCCGGTGCGGCGCCAGCGGCCTGAAGCTGCCGGCGATCTCGCTCGGGCTGTGGCACAACTTCGGCGACGACAAGCCGCTGGAGAGCCAGCGGGCGATCCTGCGGCGCGCGTTCGACCTCGGGGTGACCCACTTCGACCTGGCCAACAACTACGGCCCGCCCTACGGCGCGGCGGAGACGAACTTCGGGCACATCTTCGCCCAGGACTTCAGGCCCTTCCGGGACGAGCTGGTCATCTCCAGCAAGGCCGGCTGGGACATGTGGCCGGGCCCCTACGGCGACGGCGGCTCGCGCAAGTACCTGCTGAGCTCGCTGGACCAGTCGCTGTCGCGGATGGGCCTGGACTACGTCGACATCTTCTACCACCACCACTACGACCCCCACACCCCGATCGAGGAGACGATGACCGCGCTGGACCAGATGGTCCGGTCGGGCAAGGCGCTGTATGTGGGCATCTCCTCCTACTCCGCCGCCAAGACCCGCGAGGCGGCCACCATCGCCCGCTCCCTCGGCACCCCGCTGCTGATCCACCAGCCGTCCTACTCGATGCTCAACCGCTGGATCGAGAAGGACCTGCTCGCGGAGCTGGAGAGCCAGGGGATGGGCTGCATCACATTCACCGCCCTGGCCCAGGGGGTGCTGACCGACCGCTACCTCGAGGGCGTGCCCGAGGACTCGCGGGTCGGGCAGGGCAAGCTGCCGGCCGAGCACCTCGACGAGTCGATCCTCGCCCACGTGCGGGCTCTGAACGAGATCGCCCGGCAGCGAGGCCAGAAGCTGGCCCAGATGGCGCTGGCGTGGACGCTGCGGGACGAGCGGGTCACCACCACGCTGATCGGCGCCTCCAGCGTCGCCCAGCTGGAGATGAACGTCGCGGCGCTGGACAACCTGGACTTCACCGACGAGGAGCTCGCCGCCATCGACAAGGACGCCGTCGACTCCGGGATCAACATGTGGTCAGAGGTGACCGGCGACTGATGTCGCCGGTCACCTCGTTCCGATCTCGGCCCGGTTTCGGGTCCAGCGCTCAGTACGGGTAGCTGAGGTCGGCGACCAGGAGGTTGTGGTCGGACGGGATGGTCCCGACGAAGCTGCCGGAGGTGAGGGCCATCACCAGCTGCCAGGAGTGGACGCCGACCCCGGGGGCTGCGTACACGTGGTCGATGCTGTGGCCGTCGACCGGCGGGGTGCGCATGTACCCGTTCGCAGAGTTGTACTGCTGGTTGACCAGGCTCTGGGCGGACAGCAGGCCGTCGGCGGCCTTCGCCGCGCTCATGACCACCGCGGGGCCGTCCAGCGGGTGCAGCTCGTGGGAGTTGAAGTCGCCGGCGTACACGACCGCCGGGTCGCCGTGCGCCGCGGCGTAGGCCTTGGCGTCCGCGACCATCGTGGTCGTCTCGGTCTGTCGGTCCAGGTCCAGGGAGGTGCTGTTGCCGACGACAAGGTGCGGCGTCACGAAGAGCAGCTGCGCGCCGGTGGAGGTGCTCCGCAGCTGCTGGTAGACCGCCCACCGCGGGTAGGTGCTGGTGCCGATGTTCCACTGGCCGCCGGCGTTGACCGCGGAGAACTTGGAGCTGTCGTAGGTGATGTAGACCCCGGTGCGGGCCCAACCGGGCAGGCATGGGCGCACCTCGGTCTGGGCCAGGGCCCAGGGGGAGCCGAGGTGAGTGACCAGGTCGTCGATCTGCCGGGTGCCCAGCTGGCGGTAGGCACACTGCGCCCCGACCCATCCGGCCGCTTCCTGGACGCCGACGACCGAGGCGCCGGAGCTCTTGATCGAGGCGGTGACCCCGGTGACGCGGTCTGACCACGGGGAGATGGTGTTGCCGTTCTCCACCGTGCCGTCCAGGAAGTTCTCCACGACGTTGTATGTGCCGACCCGGACCGCCTGCTCGTGCGAGGCGGCGACGGTGGAGACGGCGCTGGACCAGCCGGAGAGGGTCCCGTAGTTGTTGCCGCGGACCCGCAGGTAGTAGCGGGCGCCGTCGGTGAGGCCGTACGGGGTGAACTGGTTGACGGTGCCGCGCAGGCTGTAGCTGTGGGCGCCGATCGTGAAGGCGCTGTCCGTCGCCTGCTCCACGACGAAGCCACCGGCGTTCGCGGTCCAGGTGATCCAGCTGCCGTGGCCGGCGGAGCCGCCGACGGTCACGGCCGTCGGGGTAGCCGGCAACACGCCCGCGGACAGGATGTCCCCAGTGTGGTGGGACGTCCCATACGTGGCCTGCACCCGGATCCAGTAGGTCTTGGTGGTGTAGGGCAGCCCGGACACGGTCACGGTGGGCGTCGTCGACGACGGGGACTGGTAGGGCGCCGTGGCCAGGTTGGTGTAGTACACGTCGGTCTTGGTCGCCGAGGCGTAGAGCTTGTACGTCCACCCGGACCCCAGAGAGTCCAGCGTGACGGTCAGCGAGGAGCTGGTGGCCGCGGCGACCCGGACGTTGGTGAGCGTGGTCGTCGCCTGCGCAGCCGCAGGCGCGGCGAGCAGCGCGGCTACGGCGGCGAACGCGGCGAAGGCGGACAGCAGCACTCGGCGCCACGGCGTGGACACCGGCCCCGGTCCTCGCTTCGAGCCGGCGGTGCCCGAGGTCAAGCGGGAGGCAGTCCCCGGCGTCGTGGTGGCCCCAAGTCGGTTCATCTGACCGTACTCCTCGCTCGTGAACGTTGTTACGAGCGGATGCCCATGAACGCACGCTACTTGATGTAAACAGTATTAAACACGCTGAACTGATCCGTCAAGCGGCGAAGGGGGGCGGACCGGGGCCCCCGTGCCAGGTGACCCGGGGGCGCAGCGACGCGGCCCGCAGGACGTACGGTGAGCGGGTGCTGCGCAGATGGCGCTGGGCCGTGGTGCTCGCCGGGGCGGCCGTGCTGGCTCTGCTGCCAGCCGTCGTCGGTGCCGCGCCGGTGTCCCGCAGCACCCTGTCTGCGACAGCTCTGCTGGCCCGGGTCCTGCGCTCGGGCGCCGTGCCGCACTCCGGCTATGCCGAGAGCACCGGGGGCCTGGCGCTGCCCGTGAGCGGGCAGCTGAACTCGCTGACCGAGCTGCTGGGCGGCCACACCCGTCAGCGGGTCTGGTGGCGGGGACCGGATGACTGGCGGATCGACACGGTCACCGCCACGGGGGAGAGCGACCTGCACGCGGACGCCCGGGGGATCAGGTCGTGGAACTACGAGTCCAACCGGGTGACCCTGCTCGCGGGACCGACCCCTCGGGTCAGGCTGCCGGCGGCAGCCGACCTGCTCCCCTCCGAGCTGGGCCGGCGGCTGCTGGGCGGGGCGGAGCCCGGCGAGGTGAGCCGGCTCCCGGACCGTCGCATCGCCGGCCGGGCCGCGGAGGGCCTGCGCCTGCGGCCCGCGACCTCGCTGTCCAGCATCGACCGGGTGGACCTGTGGGCGGACCAGGCCACGACCATCCCGTTGCGGGTCGACGTGTTCGCCAAGGGCAGCGACCTTCCCGCCATGGCGAGCACGTTCCTCGACTTCTCCGCCGCCGTACCCGCCGCCCGGGACACCGCGTTCACCGACCCCGTGGGCGCCGCCTTCAGGGTCTCCAGCCGCTTCGACCTGGTCCGCTTCATCGATCTGCTCAGCGGGGTGCCGCTGCCCTCCCGCCTGGGCTTCGCGCGCCGCAACGACGTGGTGCTGGGTTCCGGAGCCATCGGCGTCTACGGCCGCGGCGTCACGCAGTTCGTCGTCGCGCAGCTCCCGGAGCGGCCGGCCACCAGCCTGCGGGCCCAGCTCGACCCCACCGGCAGCGCCGGGCCGGGTCGGCGGGTGACGCTGACGGTAGGGCCGCTCGGCCTGGTGCTCACGGCGCCGGACGGCGCCGGACGGACCTGGCTCCTCGTGGGCACGGTCACGATCGCCGGGCTCACCCAGGCGGCGGACGACCTGGCCAAGCCCCAGTGGCCTGCGCAATGATCCGTACCCGCACCCTGACCAAGCGGTTCGGCTCGCTCGTCGCCGTCGACGGGGTCGACCTCGAGGTCCGCGCGGGCGACATCTACGGCTTCCTGGGGGCCAACGGCTCCGGCAAGACGACGACGGTGCGGATGCTGCTCGGCCTGGTGCTCCCCACCTCGGGCAGCATCGAGCTGCTCGGTCAGCCGATGCCCGAGCAGGCGCGCTCTGTGCTGCCCCGGGTCGGCGCGCTCGTGGAGGGGCCGGCGGCATACGGCCACCTGTCGGGACGCGCGAACCTGATGCTGTACGACGCGAGCGGCACCCACTCGCCCCGCTCCGGCCGCGCCGGGCGTGTGGAGGAGGTGCTGCAGCAGGTCGGGCTGTCCGGGGTGGGGCGGCGACCGGTCAAGGCCTACTCCCTCGGGATGCGCCAGCGGCTCGGGCTCGGTGCCGCCCTGCTCCGCACGCCGGAGCTGCTCGTGCTGGACGAGCCGACCAACGGCCTGGACCCGCAAGGCATCCGGGAGATCCGCGAGCTGCTGGTCGACCTGCAGACCCGCGGGACGACCATCTTCCTGTCCAGCCACCTGCTCGCCGAGGTGGAGCAGATGTGCACCCGGGTGGGGGTCCTCGACCGGGGCAGGCTCGTGGTGCAGGAGGACCTGGCGGTGCTCAGGGCGCCGACCGGCCGGACCGTGCTGCACACCAGCGACGGGGAGGCGGCGCTCGCCGTCCTCGACGGCCGGGTGCAGCACCGGGCCGGTGACCGGTTCGTCGTCCGCGGGGAGGACGACGAGGACGCCGCCCAGATCAACGCGCTGCTCGTCGCGGCCGGCGTGCGCGTGAGCGAGATCGGACCTGAGCGCCGGAGCCTGGAGGACATCGTCGCCGAGATGACCGCAGGCGGCGAGGACCTCACCTCGGGTGGGCGCCGGTGATCGCGGTCGAGCTGAGCAAGCTGTTCCGGCGGCCGAGGACCTGGCTGACCATCGCCCTGCTGGATGCGCTGCCCACCATCGTCGCGATCCTGCTCGCGCTCACCGGCATCGGCCCTCGCCCGGGGGAGGGACCCGCGTTCCTGTCCGCGGTCCTGGCCAACGGCCAGCTCTTCGCGGTCGCCGCCCTGGCCATCGTGCTGCCGCTGTTCCTGCCCATCGCGGTGGCCGTCGTGGCGGGAGACACGATCGCCGGTGAGGCGGCGTCGGGTACGCTGCGCTACCTGCTGGTCCGACCCGTCGGACGGACCCGGCTGCTGGTCGCCAAGCTCGTCTCCGTGGCGGTCTTCGTGCTCGTCGCCGTGGTCGTCGTGGCGGCTACCGGGTACGTCGTCGGGCGGGCCCTGCTCGGCAACCAGCCCCTGTCCGAGGCGGTCACCAGCGTCTCCGGGACATCGCTCACCGCGGGGCAGGTCACCTGGCGGATCGTCCTGGCGGTCGCGTTCATCGCCTTCTCGATGCTGGGCGTGGCGGCGATGGCGGTGTTCCTGTCCACGCTGACCGACTCCCCGCTGGTCGCCACCCTGGGTGCGCTCTCCTTCCTGGTCGGGTCCTCGCTGCTGCTCACCATCGACGCGGCCGGAGCGCTGCAGCCGTACCTGCCCACGCGGTACTGGCTCTCGTTCGTCGACCTGTTCCGAGACCCCATCCTGTGGAGCCAGATCCAGCGCGGCGTCGCCCTCCAGCTGGTCTACGTCGTGGTCCTGCTCGGGGCCGCGTGGGCGAACTTCCAGACCAAGGACATCACCAGCTGAGCGGGCTCACGGGCGGAGCCCTGCACAGTCCTGCGCCGTCGGCTCCCGGACCGGGCCGGCCGCCAGGGCGGCGGTGACCAGGGCGAGCACCACGGGATCGGCCGGGAGACCGGAGTGCCGCACTCCCGACGTGGCGCAGATGCTCTGGACGGTCAGGTTGAGCGCGCCGTCGAGCCTGGCCGAGTCCGGTGGCAGCACGACGTCGTCGTGGGTGGTCCAGATCGAGACGAACTGCGGCCCGGGCGGTGTCTCGTCGCCGCTGTTGAGCTCGGCGAGCAGGGGGCTGGTCGGGCTGAGCTGCTGGCAGGCGAGCGGGCAGCGGCCCTTGACGAGCTGGCCCAGCCCCGCGAGCTCGGTGCCGTGCTGCGGCGAGCCGAGCGTGACGACGCGCCGGGCGAGCGCACCGCCGCCCTGGTCACGGACCCACAGCCGGGCGACGACCCCCCCAGCGGAGTAGCCCACCACGTCGACGGACGGCGCATGGTCCCTCGTCATGGCCGCCCGCGCCGCGCGGTCCAGCGCGCGTGCCTGCTCGCCGAGGTCGCCCAGGCCGCTGTCCGGTAGGGGAAGCAGCTCCACTCGGCGTCCCAGCCGGGACAGCCGCTGGACCAGGGCCGACAGGGAGCCGCTCGCACCGCCGTAGCCGGGGACCACCAGGACCGGCCCCGGCCGGGACTGGTCGACCGGCCGGACACCCACCGCCCCGAGCCGGCCGGCAAGGGGCACCGCGGCCGCCACCAGGAGCGCGACCAGCAGCGTCGTGGCGCCGAGCACCACCCGGCGGCGGGCGGGAGCCAGCGACGACAGCACGTTCCCGATTCTGCGCCCCCTGCGTCGCCGCCTGCGTCGCCTGCGCCGCCTGCGCCGCCTGCGCCGCCGCCAGGCAGCCGCAGGTCGGCTGCTGGCCGGGGCCGGTCCACTGCGGATCCGCGCAGTCGGCACCGCGCAGAATGGGCGGGTGCTGCCACCCCTGGACGCTGGACGCGCGCTGACCACGCTCGTCGCCGATCCGATCGGCATCGCCCTGGCGCTGGCCCTGTCCCTCGGGTATGCCGGGTGCGTGGCTCGCGTCCGCAGCCGGGGAGGCTCGTGGCCGGTGCTGCGGACGCTGGCGTTCTACCTGCTCGGCGTCGGGACCCTGCTGGTGTCCACCTGTGGCGCCCTCGCGGCATACCGGGGGGTGCTGTTCTGGGCGGCGACGGCGCAGGCGACGGTGCTCTCGGCGGTGACGCCGATCGGGCTGGCGCTCGGCGACCCCGTCGGGCTGGTCCGCTCCGCGCTCGGCGAGCACAGCGCAGCGCGGCTGCAGCGGGCGCTGCACGGGCGCGCGGCCCAGGTGCTGATGTTCCCGCTGGTCAGCTCGGTGGTCGCCGTGGGGACGCTGATCGTCGTCTTCTTCACCCCCTACTTCGCGGCCTCGGTGAGCAGCCTGCTGGTCCGGGAGGTCCTCTACCTGCACCTGCTGGTGACCGGCTCGCTGTTCGTCCTGCCGCTGCTCGGTGCGGAGATGCTGCCGGCATGGTGCACCCACCCGGTGCGGGCGCTCATCGCGTTCGCCGACGGGCTGCTGGACGCGGCGCCGGGCATCCTGGTGATGACGGCGCCGCGGTTGCTGTCCAGCGGCGTGCCGGGGCTGTCGGCCCGGCGGTGGGGCCCGCCACCCGCCGTGGACCAGCGGCTCGCCGGCGGCACCATGATCGTGATCGCCGAGCTGATCGGGCTGCCCTTCCTGGCCGCGGTGTTCCTCATCTGGATGCGCGCCGACGACGCAGAGGCGCGCGAGTTCGACCGGCGCGAGGACCTGCGCTGGGCCGCGGCGACCGGGCCCGGGCTGACGGCGCAGGCCGCGGACACCGCCCTCGGCGAGGGCGAGGCGGAGCGGGCAGAGCCCCCGGACCGGCCCTGGTGGGAGACCGACCCCCGGTTCCGCGACCGCTACCGCTGACTCCGGGGGGCACGCGGACGTCGGCTGGTCCGGCAACGGCCGGCTGGCCCTCACCGACCCAGGCGCGCGCCGGTGGCCTGGTCGAACAGGTGCAGTGCCTGCGGTTGCGGCACCAGCCAGACGCTCTCGCCGGGTCGGGGCAGGGCACCCGGCTCGCCCTTCGCCACGACGGCGAGGTCGCGGCTCTCCCGGTCGGTCAACGTCGCGTGCACGAAGGCGAGTGACCCCTGGTCCTCGGTGACACGGACCCGTGCTGGCAACGCCCCCGGCGCCTGCGCCGCTCCCAGCTCCAGCGACTCCGGGCGCACGCCGACGACGACGGCGTCGCCCGCCCCGGCCAGCGTCGCGCGTGGGACCGGGAGGAGGGCGCCACCTGCCGTCACACCCTCCTCGCTTGCCCGGCCCGGGACGAGGTTCATCGCCGGCGACCCGAGGAACCCCGCGACGAAGGTGTTGACCGGGCGGTCGTACAGCTCACGGGGGGTGCCGTACTGCTGCAGGTAGCCGTCCTTCAGCACGGCCAGGCGGTGGCCCAGCGTCATCGCCTCGATCTGGTCGTGGGTGACGTAGATCGTGGTGATCCCGAGCCGGGCCTGCAGCTCTGCCAGGCTGGCCCGGGTCTGGGTCCGCAGCTGGGCGTCCAGGTTGGACAGCGGCTCGTCCATCAGGAAGGCCCGCGGCTGGCGGATGATGGCGCGGCCCATCGCCACCCGCTGGCGCTGGCCTCCGGAGAGCTGCCGCGGCCGCCGGGAGAGGTACGGCGTCAGGCCGAGGACCTGCGCCACCTGCTCGACCTGGCGCGTCCGCTCGTCCTTGCCGACCCCGCGCATCCGCAACGGGAAGCCGATGTTGGCGGCCACGCTCATGTGCGGGTAGAGCGCGTAGCTCTGGAAGACCATGGCCAGGTCGCGGTCCTTCGGCGGCCGCCCGGTGACCACGTCGGTGCCGATCAGGATCTCGCCGGAGTCCACCGGCTCCAGGCCCGCGAGCATCTTCAGCGCCGTGGACTTGCCGGATCCCGACGGCCCGACCAGCGTGACCAGCTCGCCGTCGGCGACGTCGAGCTGCAACCGGTTGACCGCCGGCGCGCCGCCGCCCGGGTAGGTCCGGGTCACCTCGACGAGCGTCACAGTCGCCATGACCGGGACGGTAGCCCGCTCCGCGCCCACCTGTCACTACCTGACTGCTCTTGTATTCACACGTGTCTCGCGATAGGAACTACCTGTCGGCAACAGGAGGTGCTCGTGGCAGGTGCGGGGTGGCTCGCCGAGGACGGCTACCTGCTCGCCGGGGAGTTCCACTACTTCCGGGTCCCGGCCGACCAGTGGGCCGACCGGCTGACCCTGATGGCGGGCGCCGGGCTGACCGCCGTGAGCACCTACGTGCCGTGGAACTGGCACCAGGCGCACCCCGGCGGGATGGACCTGACCGGCGCAACCTGCGCCGAGAAGAACCTGCTCGGCGCGCTCGACGCAATCGCGGCCGCGGGTCTGCAGTGCATCCTGCGGCCAGGTCCGTACATCACCTCCGAGTGGCGGGGCGGCGGCATCCCGACCTGGCTCTGGGAGCAGCACCCCGAGGTGCTCGCCCTCCGGCTCGACGGCACCCCGACCGCGATCGACCCCTACCCGGTGCTCACCTACGACCACCCGCAGTTCCGCCAGGCCTGCCGGGACTGGTACGACGCGGTGCTCCCCGCCGTCGCTGGCCACCTCGCCTCGGTCGGCGGTCCGATCGTCAACGTGCAGCTGGACGACGAGCCGTCGTACTGGCAGCGCCTGGCCGGTGACCCGACGCAGACCGACTACAACCCGGTGCTCGTGCGCGGGGACGGCGGGCCGTCGCTGTACGCGCGGTGGCTGCTGGACCGGTACGGTGACCTGGCCGCCCTGCGGGACGCCCACCGCATCGACGCCCGGTCGGCCGAGCAGGTCGAGCCGCCGCGGCTGGCCCCACGCTCCCGCGAGGACCTGGTGCGCCACCTGGACTGGTTCGAGTTCAAGCTCTCCTGCGTCGACCGCTTCGTGGAGCTCCTCTACGACTGCCTGCGCCAGCACGACCCGGTGACGCCGGTGTCGCTGCTGCACCCCTACCTGCTGCCGCTGACCGCGGGCCGCTACCGCAGCCGGTCTCCCGGCTGCGACCTGCCGATCCAGCTCACCAACGAGGTCTACTCCTCGCTGTTCGGGCCGACCAGCTCGCGGGAGCCCAAGGTCGCCGCGATCGTCAGCACGCACGAGGCCTACCACGCCTGGCGCGGCCCCGAGCCGGCGGTCACCATGGAGATCCAGGCCTCGAACGCGACCTACCTGCCCAGCGGCGCCATGGAGCTGCTGTATGCGGTGTCGGTCGCCCGCGGCATCAAGGGCCTGTGCTTCTACATGATGGTCGGCGGCACCAACCCGCCCGGCTACGAGCTCGGCACCGGACCCAGCTACGACGTGAGCGCCCCGATCTCGCGCACCGGCGGCACCCGCGCGCACTACGGCGTGATCCGCAAGCTGGCCGACGTGCTGGAGGCGGTCGGCCCGGACCTGCACTCGGCCGAGCCGCTCCGGGACGTCGCCTTCGGCTGGTGGGTGCCGTATGAGGAGGCCGCGCTGTGGGGCTCCGAGACGTTCGCCGACGTCACCGAGTCCATGGCGACCACGTTCGACACCGGCGCGATCGGCACCAGCGAGGCGCTGCCACTGCAGTCGCTGATGACTGACGCGTCGGTGAGCTACGGCTACCTCGACCTCGAGACGTGCAGCGACGACGAGATCGACGCCGCCCGCCAGCTCTGGGTCCCGGCGCTCGACCGGATGCCACGGGTGATCCAGGACCGCCTTGCCCGGTATGCGGAGCGCGGCGGCGACCTGGTGCTCGTCCCCGGCGTCCCGGCCCTCGACGAGCGCGGCGGCGGCTGTGACGTGCTCACCCGGATGGCGTTCGGCACCGAGCCGCCGCCGGCCTACCTGCCGCCCGAGCCGTTCCGCGAGTCCTGGCAGCGGATAATGACGGCGAAGGGCCGGCTGCTGCTGGCCGCGCCGCCTGTCACGGCGTTGCCTGTGGCGCCCGGCGCGGAGGTGCTGGCCACGCTCGACCAGACCCGGCCGGACTCCACCGTGCCGGCCCCGCCGGCCCCGGCGTGCGCCGTCCGCCGCGCGGTCGGGTCCGGGCAGGTGACCGTCCTGGGCTTCCGGCTCCAGTACGTGCCGACCGAGTCCGACGAGCACCGCGCGTTCCTGCTGGACCTGCTGCGCGATTCTCCTGCCACGTCGGCGGCGCCGGCTCCGCTGGTGGCGATGCAGCTGCAGGGTGCCGGCGCGGGGATCGTGTGCGTGGTCAACCCGGTGCCGGTGCCCGTCGCCGGCCGGGTCCGCTACCGCAGCGGAGGCGGCGACCGCGTGCTCCCGGCAGTGCTCGAGGCGCTGGCGATGCCGGGCCAGGGAGCGCGGCTGCTGCCGGTCGACCTCGACCTCGGCGCGTTCGGTGTGCTGCGTTCCTCGACCTGGGAGCTGGTCCAGCGCTTGCCCGGTGCCGGTGCCGGTGCCGGTGCCGGTGCCGGTGCCAGTTCCGGTGCCGGCGGCACCGCTGCGGCCGCTGCCGCCGGAACTGCCGCCGCTGGGAGCGTCCAGCTCACGTTCGAGACGGCCGGGGACAGCGTGGGCGAGGTCGTCCTCTCCGGCGGCGACTGCACGGCCGGCGACGGCACGTGCATTGTCGCCCGGGTCCCGACCGAGCACGGCACTGCCCTGCTGCTCACCGCCACGGGTCCTCGGGCCCATCTGACGCTGCATCCGACACCCACCGTCTGACCACCCCGGAGGCCCCTCATGCGCCATACCCCATCGCCACGGTCGACCCGCCGCCCGGCCGCGCGCCCGCTCGCGCTCGCCGGCGTGGTCGTCCTGCTCGCCGGCGCCTGCTCCGGCGGCACCGGCGCACCGAGCGCCGCAAAGACCTCCTCGTCGCCCATCAACACGACCTCCTCGATCCGGGGGCAGTCGATCACGGTCCTGCTGCCGTCGTACTCGCAGATCCCGAAGCCGCTGCTGGCGCAGTTCACCAAGAAGACCGGGGTCAAGGTCACCCTCAACGCTGCCGACTTCGACGCGGTCCACCAGCAGCTGGTCACCGCCGCCGTGGCCGGCAGCAACATCGCGGACGTGAGCGAGGTGGACTGGTCCTGGGTCGGGCAGTTCGGCCAGGCCGGCTGGTACCAGCCGCTGGACGGCGCCCTCGGCAAGGACCTGCTCGCCGACATGCAGAACCTCGGCGCCTTCCGCTTCAAGGGCAAGCTGCTCGCGGTCCCCTTCTCCAACGACTTCCGGATCGTGGCCTACAACAAGGCGGACTTCGCCAAGGCGGGGATCGCGGGGCCGCCGACCACGTTCGCCCAGCTGACCAAGGACCTGCAGACGCTGAAGGACAAGAACGTCTCCCGCTACCCGCTGACCCTGTCCCTGTCGGCGACCGAGGGTACGGCGACCCAGTGGTACCTGCTGACCCTCGCCATGGGCGGCAAGATCTTCGACGACTCGCTGAAGCCGGTCTTCAACCAGCCCGGGAGCATCGCCTCCAAGGCCCTGCAGTTCCAGGTCGACGCGGTCAAGCGCGGCTTCGTCACCCCGGGGTCGGTGTCCAACACCGACCAGCAGAGCGACGACCGCTTCTACAACGGCTCGGCCTCCTACACCTTCTCCGGCCCGGACGAGCTGGTCGGAGCGGCCGACCCGAAGACCTCGAAGATCGTGGGACAGGCGGCTCTCGCGCTCGTGCCGGGGGTCAGCGGGCCGGGTCAGACCTTCGGTGCTCCGGAGGGAATCGGCATCCCCGCCGCCAGCAAGCACAAGGCGGCCGCAGTCGCCTTCCTCCGCTGGATGACCTCGGCGCCGACGGTCATCGCGCTGCGCAACTCCATCGGCGTGCTCCCGGCCCGAAGCAGTGTGCTGAAGACGCTCAGCGACTCCGGCAAGCTGCTCGGCGGCAAGCAGATCGAGCAGGAGATCCCGCATGTCACGCCGCTGTTCCCGCAGGGCACCCCGTCGTGGTACCCGAAGTTCTCCAGCGAGGCCGGCGCCCTGGTGAACAGCGCGGCCAAGGGCGACGTCACCGTGGCCCAGGCGCTCTCCCGGCTGGACGCCACAGCCCGCAAGCTGGGCAGCAGGTGAGGCACCCGCAGGGCAGGCGGCGAGAGGAGGGGCCGCGGTGAGCACGAGCACGGTCCCGCTGCTGCCTGACGTGCCTGCCACCCCGGCGGCGCAGCGGGAGTGGCGCACCCGCGGTGACCGCCGGCTCGGGTGGGTGCTCGTCGCGCCGCTGGTAGCGCTCATGGTCGCCCTGGTCGGCTACCCGCTGGTGCAGGGCGTGCTGATGAGCGTGCACGTCTCGGACCCGACCTCCGGGTCGCCCGACCGCTTCGTCGGCATGGAGAACTACACCGACGTCCTGGCCGATCCGCAGACGCAGAGCGCCGGCGTCCACACGCTGGCCTACCTGGCGCTGGCGCTCGCCCTGGAGCTGGGCCTCGGCCTCGGGTTCGCCCTGGCGCTGCGCCGGCCGTTCCGCGGGCGGTCCTTCGTCTTCACCGTGCTGGTGCTGCCATGGGCGCTGCCGGGGGTCGTCAGCGGGCTGCTGTGGCAGCGGGTCTTCAGCGCCGACAACGGGTTGCTCAACAGCGCGCTGGTGCAGCTGCACGTCATCGGGTCCTACGTCTCCTGGCTGACCAACCCGGTCTACGCCATCGTCGTGATCACGCTGGTGCATGTATGGGGTGTGCTGCCGCTGACGACACTGGTGCTGCTCTCGGGGCTGAACGGCATACCCGACGAGCTCTATGCCGCGTCGGCGGTCGACGGGGCGTCCCGCGCGCGGCAGTTCTGGTTCGTCACCGTCCCGCTGCTGCGCCCGGCGATCGCGGTCGCCCTGACGACCGGATCGGTGTCCGCGCTGGCCATCTTCGACGAGATCTACGTGCTCAACGGTGCTGCGCTGTCGACGCGGTCGGCGATGATGCAGGTCTACGACACGACCTTCCGGCAGCTGGACTTCGGGCACGGCAGCGCGCTCGCCATCGTCCTCACCGTGGTCACGGTCGCCCTGGGCCTGGTGTGGGTCGTGGCCTTCCGGCGGGTGGCGCAGTGAGCGCCGCCGCGGGGCTCGGGCGCATCGCGACGACGGACACGGCGGACGCAGCCGCCCCGGGCAGGAGCGCCGCCCGGCGGGGCTCCTACCTCCCCGGCGTGCCGCCGCTGTGGGCCCGCGTCGGCCGTCTCGTGGTCATCGCGCTGCTGCTGGCGTGGTCGCTCGGTCCGGTCGTGGTCGGGGTGCTGACCAGCCTGTCGACACAGGCGGAGGTGTCCGCGGTCCCCGCGCAGCTCGTTCCCCACTCGCCCAGCCTGGACTCCTACCGCTCGCTGCTCGGCCACCCCGCTGCCAGCACCGGACCGGTCGCCGCGGGCACCGTCGGAGCCGACGAGCACCAGGCGTTCACCCGGGCGCTGCTCAACGGCGCCGTGTCGACGTTCGTGGCGGTCCTGGTGATCCTGCTGGTCTCGATCACCGCCGGCTACGCGTTCTCCAGGCTCCGGTTCCGGGGCAGGGTCACCACGCTGGTGGTGATCATCGTGACGCTCGCGATCCCGGCAGTCGCGCTCGTGGTGCCGCTGTTCCAGCTGCTCGCCGCCGTCCGGCTGATCGACACCCAGATGGGGCTGGTGCTCATCTACACCAGCGCGACCGCGCCGCTCGGCGTCTGGCTCTTCTACAACTACTGCGAGGACGTGGCCACCGACCCCGAGGACGCGGCCCTGATGGACGGCTGCGACCGCCTCCAGGCGCTGCGGCACGTGGTGATCCCGCAGCTCATCCCAGGTATCGCCGCCCTGACGGCGATCCTCATGCTGGCGCTGTGGGGCCAGTTCTTCATCCCGCTGCTGTTCGCGCCGACCCTGCACACCAAGCCCGTGCCGGTGCTGATCACCGAGTACTCCGGCAAGTACCGCACCGACTATCCCCTCGTCGCGGCCGCCGGCGTGCTGGCCCTGCTGCCCCCTGCGGTCGTCGCGACGGTCCTCAACCGGCACATCCGCAGCATGCTCAGCGGGCTGTCGGTATGAGCGCCCGCCCGCCCGTGCCGCGGCCCGCCGCCCCGATCGGGTTCGCCCACCAGGGCGGCCGCTCCCAGCACGCCCAGAACACCCTGCCCGCGTTCGCGCTGGCTCTGGAGGCACGCGCCACGGGTCTGGAGTCCGATGTCTGGCTGACGGCGGACGGGGTGCCGGTGCTCGACCACGACGGCCTGTCCGGGGGGCGGCCCCTTCGCCTGCAGCGACGCGGCGACCTGCCTTCGCACGTCTCGGCGCTCGGAGACCTCTACGCACTCTGCGGGCCTGAGATCATGCTCAGCCTCGACGTGCGCGACCCGGACGCGGTGGCCCCGGTGCTCGCCGTCGCGCGGGACGCCGGGGACGGCGCCGTGGCGAACCTGTGGCTGTGCACCGAGCAGCTTGAGGAGGCGCGTGCCTGGCGGCGCCAGGACGACGACGTCCGGATCGTCCACTCCACCGAGCTGAGCGAGATGCGCGACGGGGTCGCCGCTCACCTGCGGCTGCTGCGCGCCGAGGGCGTCGACGTGCTGAACCTGCACGAGGAGGACTGGGACGAGCAGAGCGTCGGGCTCACGCACGAGGCGGGGCTGCTCGCCTTCGGATGGGACGCCCAGACCCGGCAGCTCATCGAGCGCCTGGTCGCCTGGGGATGCGACGGCGTCTACAGCGACGAGGTCGGCGTGCTGGTGGATGTGCTGGGCCGTCCTGTCGACGGCCGTGCGAGCCGGCAGGCATCGCCGTGACGCAGTCTCACGTCGACGTCGACGCGCCGGCTCGCGGCTCTGTGGTCGACCGGTCCGACCCGCGGGCGCTGTGGCGGCAGGTTGCCGATGTGCTGGCCGTCGACGTGGGGGAGCGCAGCAGGCCGGGCAGCCGGCTGGAGTCCGAGGCGGCGCTCGGCCGGCGGCTGGGCGTGAGCCGGGTCACCGTCCGGCAGGCGCTGTCCCACCTCGCCGAGCGCGGGGTCGTGGTGCCGCAGGCCGGACGGGGATGGTTCGCTGCCCCGTCCGAGCAGCGGTCGAGCGACGCCCTCTACGAACCGCCCGGACTGCTGCAGAGCTTCACCGAGATGGCGCGCAGCCGGGGAATCGGCACCGACTCGGTCGTCTTGGAGCAGCGGGTCCGCCCGGCGACGCTCGACGAGGCGGAGCTGCTCGCGGTGGCTCCGGGCGCGCCGCTGCTCTCGCTGCGGCGCCTGCGCCGCCTCGACGGGCTACCGGTCGCGGTCGACCACAGCCTGCTCCCCGCGCACCTGCTGCCCGACGCAGAGTCGATCGACTTCGCCACTGCGTCGCTGTATACGGCGCTGCGAGCCGAGCGGGTGCGCCCGGTGCAGTCCCACTACGAGGTCCAGGCCGAAGCCGCCACCAGCGAGATCGCAGGACTTCTGGGCGTCACGGCGGGGTTCCCGGTGCTCGCCGCGAGACAGGTCGCCCAGGACTCTGCCGGTCGCCCGATCGAGCGGGGGCACATCACCTACCGCGGCGACCGCTACCGGTTCCGGGCGGTGCTGCGGGCCTGACCGGCCTCCGGCGCTGGGTTGGGCGGGATGCGCTCGTCAGCGCGAGGGGACCGGCTCCGGGCTGGAGACGCCCAGGCCTCCCGGTGTCCGGGCGCCGTACCGCAGCTTCTCGGCTGCCAGGTCCAGTGGCAGTGCGCCCTTGACCGCGCGCGCCGCGTCGTCGATGAGGCGGGCCGGCACCAGCCAGGACACCTCGAACTCGATCCCGTCGGCGTCCCTGCCGTACAGCGCCTTGGTCGTCCCGTGGTCGGACGCCCCGACGAGAGCCCCGGCCTCGCGCAGGGCGCCGGCGATGCGCCCGAGCTCCTCGAGGGTGTCGACCTCCCAGGCGAGGTGGTAGAGCCCGACCGTGCTGCGACCGGCCGTTGTGCCGCCGGCCTGCGGACCCACCTGGAACAGCCCCAGGTCGTGGTCGTTGGTGCTGTCGGCCGCCTGGAGGAACGCCGCGCCGGGAAGGTCGCTCACGATGCGGAAGCCCAGGACGTCGCAGTAGAACCGGGCGCTGCGGGCGGAGTCGCGGACGTACAGGACGGCATGGTTCAGACGCTGGATGGCCATGGCCGCAGCCTACCCGATTGTAGTTGAACATACAACTATATGGTCCGGCGACCTAGGGCGCTCCCATCACCAGGCCCTCGATGGTGTGCTTCTGCACGATCGGCACCAGCTGCTCCACGACGCGCGCGTACAGGTGGCGGCGCACCTCGTCGGGCAGTGCGTCGTGGTAGGAGCGGGTGAGCATCATGTCGTGCCGCTCGGCGTGCCCGGCACCCGGCGCGTCCACGCCCAGCACCAGCACGGGCCGCGACTCCTGCGAGTGGTTGGCGGTCCCGCGGTGGATGGTCAGGGCCGACCTGGCCGAGACGTCGCCCATCTGCGGCATCTTCAGCTGCCCGAGCCCGGCGTAGCGCGGCCACTCGCTGGTCTCGGGGAACATCTGGTGCTCGAAGTCGAGGCCGCTCTCGAACTGCGTCCCGACGGCGATCTCGAACGGGCCCATCTCCGGTGTCGTGTCGACGGCGGTGAGGTTGAAGGCCAGGGAGGTCAGTCGGCGCTGCTCGTAGGTCTCCGGCGGGGACGGGAAGTCGCGGTGCCAGGGCTGGTTGGTGGCACCGGCGAAGGGGACGTCGAAGCCGAGCTCGACGATCTGGTAGTCCGGGCCCAGGACGGCCTCGCACACCGCCGTGACCCACGGGTGGCTGACCAGGTCGACGAACCCGCGCATCTGCTCGGGGTGGATCTCGACGTAGTAGCGGTGCGGTCCGCGTCCGACGGCTCCCCCCTCGCGGCCGATCGCCTCCTCGAACGCCGCCATGACGTCCTCGTGCATCTGCTCGACCCAGTGCCGCGGGAAGGCGCCCCTGCTGGCGATGATCCCGTCGCGGTGGAGCCCGCTCACCAGCTCGCTGACCTCGTGGGCGGACGGGCCACTGTCGGACCGACCACCGCCGTCACCGCCGTCACCGCCGTCCCCGCTGCTTGACGGGCCGGTGCTGAGAGTGCGTGTCGTCATGGCATCCAGGTTAGCCCTCACGAGCGCGCCGCGGCCCGCGTCAGCCCGGCCGGTGTGACTGGCAGCAGCAGGGCTACGGTCGGCGAGTGCGAGCCATCGTATACACCCAGACCGGCGACCCTGACGTCCTCACGCTGGTCGACCGGCCGCTGACCGAGCCGGGTCCCGGTCAGGTCCGGGTGCGGATGCACCGGTCGGGGGTCAACCCGACCGACTGGAAGTCCCGACGCGGCAGGGGCCCCCGCGACGTGGACCCGCCGCAGGTGCCGGGCCAGGACGGCGCCGGGGTCGTGGACGCGGTCGGCCCCGGCGTGGAGGCCGCGCTGCTCGGGCTGCGGGTGTGGGTGTGGGAGGCGGCGTACCAGCGACCCGAGGGGACGGCGCAGGAGTATGCGCTGCTGCCGGCACGGCAGGTGGGCGCACTGCCCGACTGGGCCTCGTTCGACCTGGGCGCGAGCCTGGGCATCCCCTTCCTGACGGCCCACCGCTGTCTGACCGTCGCCGAGGACGGCCCTCAGCGGCTCGGTCCGGGGACCCTGTCGGGGCGCGTGGTGCTGGTCGCCGGAGGGGCGGGGGCGGTCGGGAACGCCGCAATCCAGCTCGCCCGGTGGTCGGACGCGACGGTGATCAGCACCGTCAGCAGCCCGCACAAGGCGCAGCTCGCCGCTGCCGCCGGAGCCGACCACGTGCTCGACTACCACGACCAGGACGTCGTCGCGGAGGCGCGCAAGATCGCGCCTGGAGGGGTCCACTGCGTCGTCGAGGTGGCTCCGGGCGCCAACGCCGCGATCGACACGGCGGTCCTTCGTGAGCACGGTTCGGTGGCGGTCTACGCAGGCGACGGAGCGGCGCAGATCACGCTCCCGGTCCGGGACCAGATGACGCGCAACGCCCGGTGGCAGTTCGTCCTGGTCTACACGGAGCCGCACGAGGCCAAGGTGCGTGCCGTCGACGACGTTGCCGCTGCCGTGCTCGACGGCGCCATAGCGGTCGGTCCGGAGCACGGCCTACCACAGCACCACTTCCCGCTCGACGACACTGCCGCCGCGCATGCTGCGGTCGAGAGCTCCATCGTGGGCAAGGTGCTGATCGACGTCGCCGACTGAGCCGGCGAGGTGTCGCGCCCGCCTCGGCAGACCGCCCCGGAGAAGGTATGGTCTACTCGCTGACCTAGACCCCGTCAGCGCTCCGGTGGTGCCGCCTGATTCGAGGTGCCTGCATGGCCGTCGTCGCTCGCCTGTACGCCTCACCGTGGTTCGTCGAACATGCAGCGCAGGCCAACGGGCCCGTCGAAGGCGTGGAGATGTCGGTCGCGGCGCACGCCATCCGGCCGGGGGACTACCTGCCCCCCCAGCGCTGCTTGGACCCGACGGCGTGGCAGGACTCCGGCTTCCGCGTCGGTCTGCGGAGGCGAAATGTCTGTCTCGACCTCGTGCCCGGCCGGGTGCTGCTCTTCGGACCGCTCGGCGTCCTCGACTCGTTGACGACAGAGACGGCGGTGACCGTGGTCCGGCCGGACCACGCCTGACGCGTTGCGGGTTTCGGCGCGTCCGCCCGACGGTCAGTCGCGCTGGGTGAACGGACGCGGTTGCTGCGGCGGATGACCAGTGGATGCCTCGATGAGCTCTGCCGCAACGGTAGCCATCTTGATGTTGCGGTTCTGTGAGGCCTGACGCAATACCGCGAACGCCTCCGTCGCGGTGCACCGCTGCTGAGCCATCACCACACCGAGGGCCTGGTCGATGGCGGCGCGGGAGACCAGCGCCTGCTGCAGCTGCCCGCTGACCTCGGTCGCCTGGGCCTGGCGCATCACCACTGCCAGGAGCGTGGACGCCTGGCGCGCGAACGCCCCGGTCTGCGCGATCTCCTGCGGCGTGAAGTGGTGCGGACCGTCGGAGTAGATGTTCAGCGCCCCGACCCCGGTCCCGTCCACGACGAGCGGCAGGGACAGTGAGCTGCGGACTCCCTGCGCGACGGCATGACTGCGGTAGGCGCTCCACCGCTCGTCAGTGGCGAGGTCCGGCACGTGGACCACCTCCGCCGTCCGCATCGCCTGCAGGCACGGTCCCTGCCCTACCCCGTACTGCAGCTCGTCCGCGTGCTCCGCGAGCTCGCCAGTGGCGGCGACGGTGGAGATCTCTGTGCCGCGGCGAAGCGTGACCCCGCACGAGGCCGGCGGGACGACCACGGCCGAGGCCAGGTCGGCGAGCTGTTGCAGGAAGCCGACCACGTCCGGGCTCTGGAGCAGCAGGTTGGTCAGCTCGGCATACGCCGCGACGAGCTGGTCGCTGTCACTTGACGCTGGCTGGGTCAACGATCGCTGGGGTGACTCTTTGGACACGAGGAACCTCCGCAGGCCACCTGGGACGGCGGCCGAGTGGCGCTACGCCAAAGGCGGCGTCATCACTGCAGACAGCGCACGGAAGACCCTCAGTGCCCTCATCGTAGCCGCGAACGGCCCGCTGCAGCCCCGACCCTCGTCCCGAGATCCCACCGCCGCCCCCGAGATCCCAGAGACACAGCATAGAAATGACCTTCATCCTGTGTCTTTGGGATGTCGGCGAGGTCTTTGGGATCTCGGGGCGGGATCGGGCCCGCGGCGGCGCGAGTGGCCCGCGCGCCGGAGCCGACCGGCGTGCCGGCTTGTTCAGGGCCCTGCGCGCCGCAGCCGCTCCAGCGGGAGGCTGCCGTCCACGATGTCGTCCGCGACCTGCTGGGCAGACATTTCCCGGCTGGCAGCGTAGGCGAGCAGCAGCGCATGCGCCTCGGCTGAGCTGACGTCGGCGTGCGCGGCGAGGAGCCCGATGGCTGCCCAATCCCGCATCCGCGCTGCGCGGGTGCCGCCCTCGTCCGGGGCGGCTGTCGCGCAACGGGCGTATCGGACTCGCCGGTCGGCGGCCAGACCCGCAGCGTCGAGGCGATGCGGTCGCCCACCCTGGCTGCGTGCTGCATACCGAGGGTGTATGCCTTGGTCGGGTGGTCCAGGTAGAGGTCGACTGCTCCGCCCCACCCTTGGCCGAGGCGGGTCAGGGGCAGCGAGACGATCGAGCGGTAGGGGGTCTGGTCGCGCATCTTCGTGTAGAAGCCGGGCCAGCGCTGCTGGAGGTCCGGCCCGCTCGCCCGCAGCGGATACGACTGGCGGTAGGCCTGCCGACAGGGCCCCTCGCCAGAGCTGAGCTGCAGCCGTCCGGCGAGGCTGGCCGGGCCGTCACTGGCGCCTAAGGGGATCACGTTGTCGTCGCAGATCAGGCTGATTCCCGCGGCGGCCACCGGCAGGACCTCCGCGCAGGCCATGGCCAGAGCGTCGGGCAGCAGCCCGACGTTGTCCGAAGCGGCGGCGTCGGTGCTCAGCAGGGCGGCGTCGAAGCGCTCCAGCAGCCCTGCGGCAGGAGCCGGGGCGGTTGCTCGGTGTGGCGCGACGAGCGCATGGCCGTGGGTCACTGTGTAAAGGTCCTGACTGCGTACTCCGGAGCAGACAGCTACAAGGGTGAACCGGGCTCGTGGAACGACCCAGACTACCCTGCCGCTCTCCGTGGTCTGCTCAGGAGTGGCCGAGATGATGACGATGACGGGTGTGAGCAGGTCGGCGAAGACGACCACATCGTCGTTTGGAGTGGCCCCGGCTCCGCGGGACATCGTGCTCGGGCTGCTCACGGCGGCGCGGTCGCCTGGTCGTCAACCCGCACAGGTGCCCTGCCACTCCGAAGGTGGCGCCCCCGGTCGGACGCCGTCGGCGTCAGCTCCTGCGAACGCCCCGGACGGCGTTGGCCAGGGAGAGCCCCAGCAAACCCAGGACCGCGACGGGCAGCAGCCACCACGCGGGCAGGTGCTGGTGGGCGAGCACCGCGGTGAGTCCCAGGGCGAGGACGACGCCGGCGGCTACCCGCCAGTCGTCGCCAACGACGAAGTCCCACCAGAAGGCGCCGAACCCGCGCAGCCCTCGACCCAGCGCACCCATCAGCGGACCCCCACCGGCTCGCCCGGACTGCCGACCGCCCGGCGCAGCAGCGCGGTGTAGCCGAGCGCGGCGGCCAGCACGACCGCGATGACGCCGAGCAGCGCGACGTCCGAGCCGGGCCAGTGCGCTCCGGCGCCCTCGGCTCCCCAGAAGGTGCCGAAGGAGGTGAGCAGCACCCCAACGACGAACTTCAGGGTGTTCTCCGGCACCCGGGCCAGCGGCCCGCGGACAACGACGCCGGCGACGGTGACTAGCACGACCGCGGCGACGGCGCCCACCACGGCCAGGGGGATGCTGCCCTGGTTGGCGCCGAAGGTGACGACGATGAAGGCGACCTCGAGCCCCTCGAGCAGGACACCCTTGAACGAGAGGGTGAAGGCGTACCAGTCGCTCACCACCGCCCGACGGGTGCTCCCCGCCTCCTGGGCCGCCGCCAGCTGGCGGGCGTAGATGGCCTCCTCGTCGTGCAGCGCCTTCAACCCGGAGGCGCGCAGGATGGCCTTGCGCAGCCAGCCCAGGCCGAACACGAGCAGCAGGCCACCGACCACCAGCCGCAGCGCGTCGAGCGGCACCAGGGTGAGCGCCGGTCCGAGCGCGGCGACGACGACCGCGAGGGCGAGCAGTCCTGCGGCGACACCCTCCAGCGCCGAACGCCAGCCGCGGCTGACCCCGACCGCCAGGACGATGGTGAGCGCCTCCACCGCCTCCACCGCACAGGCGAAGAACACCGACAGGACCAGCAGCACGTCGCGCACTGGGCGTCCTCTCTGTGACCGCGGTGGACAGGGCCAGGCCATGATACGGACGTCATTCGGGAGCTCAATGTAGGCGACCTAGGTGATGCCCGTCGGGCGCGGGCTGATCTGCTCGACATGCGCTCGCAGCGCCGGGAGGAGCCACAGGTCGAGGTCACCGAGCGCCGCGCCTGCCTCGGCCTGCCCGTCGGCGAGATACCGCGTGCCGATCTCGACCAGGTAGAGCGCTGCCACCAGAGAAGCCGCCGCAGCCGGGACACCCAACGGGTGCAGCAGCGTGGCCGCCTCGGCCATCAGCCGCCTCGTGGCCTCGGGTGCCGCGATGCCACCGCGCACGATCGCGGACTGTAGCTGGTAGTGCAGGGCGTCGAAGCCGACCGGGACGTCGGGGTCGAAGCGCTCCCAGTCCCAGACCAGGGCCCGGTCCTCGCTCATCGTCATGTTCCAGGGGGTCCAGTCCCCGTGCCACGCGCCGAAGGTCAGCGAGCTCGCACCGATCGGAGCGAGCGCATCCCACTGCGCGACGAGCGCGGCGGCAGGCGCCGACGGCGGCAGCGCGCGGAGCCTGCGGTCCGCCTCGGCCCAGTAGGTGCTCTCCTGCGCCGACGTGGTGTGGGTTCCGTGTGAGGCGGCCACCTCAACCATGGCAGCCCGGAGCAGGGCCGGGTTGACCGGCGCCCGGCTGGCGCGCGGAAGAGCGGCCTGCACCAGCACCTGGTAGTCGTGCCACTGACCGCGGTGCAGCAGGGGAGGCACCCGGACCGAGGTCAGCTGCTGCTCGCCGAGGGAGGCGAGCGCCTCTCCCTCGTCGGCCACCAGATCGCGGGTCAGCGCCGTCATGCCGATCTTGGCGAACGCGAACGTCTCCCCCGACCGGGTGAGCAGCTGCAGGACCGGCTTGCGATTGGCCCGGCCTGGTGCGCCGACATACAGGCTGACGATCACCTCGCGGCCGAGCGCGTCGCTCAGGTAGGACTCGATCGTCCCGGACGGCCCGCAGTCGGTGGAGTCGATGCTCACCCGAGCGGGCAGCAGGTCCGCGACCCCCAGCCGGGCACCGAGGGACATGGCGACCAGACGGGCCTGCTGAGCGGCGCCCGCGGACGACTTGTAGTTGCGCAGGACCGCAGCCGCCGCGCGCCGGGGGCGGCTGGGCACCATGACCTTGGGTCGGCGGGCACTGGGCAGCAGCACGTACCGCATGCCGCCGGTCGCGCCGTCGGTCTGGATCCGCGCCGGAGCCGGCCAGAGGAGGGGAAGGATCTCGTCGAGATACTCGCGGCGTGCCCAACGACGTGTCGGCGTCACCCTCGTGCTCCGCCGTACAAGTGCACTGAGCAGGTTGACGGACGGCGTCACGACCGTAGCGCCGTGCGTGCGCCGTTACCCGAGGCGAGGGGGGCCATCGTCGCCGGCCGTCGCGTGCCACGCCGGGCCCAAAGGACCGGGCAGACCCTGGACACCGTTGACATCAGACACCTTTCGGTGGCCCACGACTTGGGCCCTGCGTACACCCTACGCAGGCGGGCGGCGGACATCTCTGGATTGGACTGCGGCTCTGTTGGGGTGACGACGATGCGGGCTGAAGGTTGGTTACGAACTCTGGGTGGTGGTAGCGCACGATGAACTCGGCCCAGGCCAGGCCAGGCCAGGCCAGCCCAGCCCGGGCCAGGTCGGTGTACCGGTGCCCGAGGGCGGCCCACTCCCAGTCGCACAGCAGCCGCACCTCGGTCAGGTCGAGGCCCATGACGACGTTGTTGGGACCGAAGTCGTTGTGGACGAGCACTGGACCGTCGTCGACGCTCCCGAACACCCGCCGGGGGTCCACTGACTGCACGTCGACGAGGAGCCGGCCGCGCGGGTGCAGAAGCTGGGTGCGCCGCCTGGTCCCGTCCGACGAAGGACTTCACCACCAGGTGACCCTCGCTGACCAAGCGGTTCGTGTGCCCATGCCGCATTGCCTCCACGAGCCGGCGCCACTTCGATCCGGTCGACCCCAGTCCTCACAACCCGGGCGACTCTCAAAGGGGTCCCTTCAGCGGTCGGGACCCGCCGCATCCCTGCTTACGCCGTTCCACAAGCGATCCTTTGGCCGTGGCGGCTCAGGCCGTCGGCCCGGAGACCGTAGGGAGCCGGCACGCCCAGAAGAGGCTGTGTCCGCTGTCACCCTCGGGCACGAACTCCTCGCGCAGCACTTTGAGACCGGCGCGTTCGAGCCAGCGCCGGTAGGTCGAGGCGTCGGCGTGGCTCCACCACATGGGCGTGTCCCCACCCAGCCAGTCCGATTCCGACCCGGTCCAGGGCTGCCAGCCGGCGGTCAGCAGCAGCAGCCCGTCATCGACCAACCAGTCCGCGATCGCGGCGAGCACCACGGGCTGGGTCGGTAGCGGCATGTGGATCAGCGAGTACAGGGCGACGACCGCCTCGAAGGAGCGCGGCGGCAGTGCCACGGTGGCGGCGTCGGCGCGCAGGAACCGACCGGTGGGCACCAGCCGGCGGGCCCGCTGGATCTGGACGTCGCTGACGTCGACCCCGGTCACCCGGTGTCCGGCAGCCGCCAGGTCCCGGGCGACCGGCACGCCGCAGCCACAGCCCAGGTCAAGGACGCGGCTCCCGCCGGGCAGCAGGGCCAACAGCTCGGCGATCCAGGGTCGGTACTGCCCGGCGTCCGCATCGTCCCCGCGGTAGCGCATGGACAGGGCGTTGTAACCGCGGCGGACCCTCTCGACCGGATCGCCCTCAGCCTGCTCGTGCACCTGTCGAGTCTCCTACCTTCCGACGCCACGCGCCGGTGCGCATCCTCTGGCTGCTCCGAGTCCCTGGCCAGCGACGGCGTCCCTCAGGAGAGGACCCTGTGCGGCAGGACCACGCGCCCGGATGTCGGGCTTGGGCCGCACTTCTGACCCCGGGTGTCGTTCCACGCGCGTGCGTGCTGGTGCTCGACGCCGTCGACTCCCCGGCGCAGTTGGTCGGGGACCGTCGCGAACCCGGCTTTGCGCGGCCGCCGTTCCGGGAGGGGTTCGCCGCACTGGACCCAGGCAGCCCCGACGTCGCTCGGCTGCGGAGCGAGTCGATCGCGGCCTTTCAGGAGCGGCGCAACCAGCCCGGCGGCTTCTGGGTGGCAAAAGGACGATGGACGCGTTGCCGAACATGCCGTCATCGGGCAGCCGACCCGCCGCCCAGTTGAGGACGGTCACGCTGCTCAGCAACGGCGCCAGGCGGGTAGTGGACCGGTTCGACCTGATGGACTGGTGGAGGTGGCAGTGCACGAGCCGGAAGAACTGATCCGCCTCGTCCGCGAAGCGGAGCGGGCCGGTGGTGTCGACGCGGACGGCGCCACCGCAGCTCTTGGCGATTCTGACCGAGCGATGTACAGGCGCAGCCACTTGACGCGGACGAGTCCCGCTCAGGGTCCATGGTCGCCGCCCGTCAAACATTGCGGATCTTGGCGTGAGCGCGCTCCTCGTAAGCACGGACATCCGGCGGAACGAGGACCACGACCAAGGACCATGTCGCGAGGGGATTGGCTACCAGGGGAGCCAGCGCCACGAATCAAGGCCCAAGTCGTCTAGGCACATCACGCTGCAAACGGTTGATTCCCCGGTTACACCGCTGAGTGAGCGCGTCCCGCTGATCCCTCGTCAGCGGTCACCGTCCCGCTGGTCCTTCGCTTACGGCATCCGACCCATGTCGAGTTCCCCGCTGACCAGGGAGCCGACGGGGGCATCTGGCGGCGGCAGACGAGCGTACGGTTCGCGTCGTGCCTCGTAGTCTGTTTCAGCGACTTCACAATCCGCGCAGCCAGGAATGTGGCTGCGATCCGGACTGCTGGCGCCGCCGAGCAGCGTTAGGCCGGACGGTTCGATGGTGGTTTCCCGGGCGCTACTTCGGACTCCCTCACGAGAGCGCGGCGACTGCGAAGTCGAAACGGTCGCAGGACCCGACGCGGCCGTAGCCCGTGGCGACCCAGACACACCAGGTAGCAATGCCAGTCGTGCCGCGGCACGTGATTTGTGATCCGCCGGTGCTGCACAGGCGGATCCTCTTACGGTGTGGCGACCCTGCAACGTAGGCCGGGTGCCCGGCTGATGCCGCGATCAAGCGTCACCAGCGCGACGTCGAGGAGCTCGGCGAGGGCGACGTAGCTGGCGTCATAGGTGCTCAGGTTGTGACGGAGCTGCCAGGCTCTGGGCGCCAAGAGCTCGTATGGCCACTGTTCGATAGCCAGGTCGAGCAGGTCGGCATGGGCCTGGGCGGCTTGGTCTGCGGTGATGAGCTTGGCGACCTCGTGGCGGCGGACGATGTTTGCCGCCTCGAACGGGAGCAGACTGGGCGCCGCGAGGTCGGCTCCAGTGAGAGCCTTGGTGGCCCAGCGTCCATCGGGTCCTAGGTCGAGCATCAAGGCGACCACGGCGGACGCATCGCAGACGACGCGTGCCCTCACCGACGGTCGGCGTCGCGTGCAGCGATGATCGACGTGGCGTCGACTCGGACTCCGGTGGCCTCGACGCGGGCGCGAGCGCGAGCGATGACGTCGTCGACCGCTGGCCGGGCAGCGGCCGCGACGAGCATGCCGCGCAGGTACTCCTGCAGGGACATCCCGGCGCGAGCAGCACGCCCCGCCAGCTCGTCCCTGACCTTGTCCGGCACGTTGCGAACGGTGACAGCAACGCTCATGCAGCTATTCTAGCAGCAGAGCCAGCATTTCGACAGCAGTGGTCCAGCAAGCGGCCACCGCCTACCGGGACTGCGGGGCCGCGGCGGGCTCAACTGTGGACTTGAGCTGACGCTCAGGCTCCGCATTCCGAAGGTGGACGTGAGGCAACGGCCCGCAGCCGATCATGGGGAGCGCTTGTGCTTCGGTCCCGGCTTGGCGTCGACCGGTCTTGTTGTTGTACGCGAGCGTCACTCCGACCCAGAAGGCCAACTGCTCGTCGCTGCGGTTGTGGGCGCAGACGCACTGCGACGCACCCGCCGACGACCAGCCCGCGGGTGTCAGCGCCGCGCCGGGTTCCCTCATCAGCGGGCAACCAGCCGGCGCAGGGCGCGGACGTCGGCCTCGAGGCGCTCGACAACCGCGGCGGCATCGGTCGGGGCGTCGCGTTCGGCGGCCAGCTGCCGGACGATCCAGCCGCGGACCAGAGTGGATGCCGGCACGCCGCGGTCCTCGGCGAGGGCCTGCACCGCGGCTAGCTCCTCGGGGTTGAGGCGCAGCGAGAATGTCACCGACCGGGCAAGGTTGGGCCGGGTGGCCCGGGCGATCGCGGCCGGGGGGATCGGATCGTCCTTGGTCGCCTCGGCGTGCTCGGCCTCGGCGTCCAGCAGACGCCGCAGTTCGTCACTGCTCATGGTCATCGCCTTCTCGACTTTCTCGGGTTATAGCCGGTGTCGATGTCGTTGGACGGCCAGCCGTTGGCCCCGTAGGTCCCGACGTCCTCGGTCACGGTGATCACCGTCAGCAGCGGTCCGGCACTGTCGGACCAGCCGATCGTGCGCACGCTGCTCCCGGACTGGCTGGCGTAGTCCGGGTCGAATACCAGCGCACGCAGATCGGCCAGAGCCTCGTTCGCCTGGTCGACGCTGACGCCGTGGCGGGTCCCCCTGTAGTCGCCGCGATGAGTCCAGTCGACCCGCACCGCACCAGTGTACGACGACGTAAGACGCACCGTCAACAATAGTTGACGCTGCGCAGGTCGTCAACTACCATTGACGGTAGTTGAGCTGAGGGAGATGGTGATGCGCTGGACCAGGGAGGGGGCCCACGACCACGAGGGCTGGGTCGCGAACGTGCTCGCGGACGGCCGCGTCTCGGCCTCGGTGACCGGGGCCGGGGTGATCGTGCACGAGCTGACCGCCGACGACGTTGTCGCCGAGCGGGAGGTCCGCCGCTACGACGGTTCGGACGACGTGGACGTCGTCATCCCCTGGGACCAGGTGGCGACCTGGCGGGTGATGTGTCAGTGCGGCTGGACCGGCGAGCAGCTGCCGGCCTACGACAACCCAACGGACCGCACCCGCGACTGCCCCGAAGCCCTCGAGGACAGCGTCTTCGCCCCAGCCTGGGACGCCCACGTCGCTCCCCACGTCGCGCTCCACGACGTCGAGCAGCTGAGCGAGCAGCTACGCGAACTCGAGCAGCGCATCGCCGACCGCGTCCAGCTGGCCAAGGCTGGCGGCGCGTCCTGGACACAGGTCGGCCGAGCCGCCGGCCTGAGCAAGCAAGGCGCCCAGCAGCGGTGGGGGCCGTCACCCGACCGTTCATAGCTCGCCGGCCCGCGCGCGGGCGGCCTGACGGACGAGGTGGTCGCGCTCGGCTAGTGCAGCTCGAGGCCGCGGTGGCTCGCTGTCCTCGTTGTCCGCGGGGACAAGCGCGTCACCGTGATCATTGACCTCACCGTATCCGCGAGGCAGCCATCACCGAGGAACTCCCCGACGCGGTCGATGAACCCTGAGACCGGCGGCTTCAGACCCCGACTACACCCTGGTCATGAGGTGCCGCTTTGCCGAACCGGCAACAACGCTGGCCAAGCCGGGCCGCACAGCGGACAGTCGTGCCATGGGCGAGACGTATGACGTGGTGGTGGTCGGTGGCGGCGCAGCCGGGCTGAGCGGGGCGCTGGCACTGGGGAGGGCACGACGTTCGGTGCTGGTGATCGACGCGGGCGACCCGCGCAACGCACCCGCTGGGCACGTGCACAACTACCTGGGCCGTGAGGGCATGCCACCCGCCGAGCTGCTGGCCATCGGCCGTTCGGAGGTGGCGCAGTACGGCGTCCAGCTCGAGGTCGGGACCGTGACGAAGGCGGCCGCGACGGATGGCGGCTTCACCGTCCACCTGGAGGACGGCCGGCAGGTGGACGCCCGACGCCTCCTGGTCACCACCGGGCTCACCGACGAGCTACCGGACGTTCCCGGGCTGGTCGAGGGGTGGGGCCGGGACGTCCTGCACTGCCCGTACTGTCACGGCTGGGAGGTCCGCGACCAAGCCCTCGGCGTCCTGGGCACGGGCCCCTTCGCGGTCCACCAGACGCTGCTGTTCCGGCAGTGGACCGCCGACCTCACGCTGTTCCTGCACACCGCCCCGGCGCCGACCGCGGGCGAGCGGGAGCAGCTGGATGCCCGCGGGGTCACCGTCGTGGAGGGCCTGGTCGCTTCCTGGCAGGACGGGGCAGTCCGGATGGTGTCCGGGGAGATAGTCCCGCGCGCGGCGCTCGTGGTCTCGCCCGTCTTCACCGCACGGGCCGCTGTGCTTGAGTCGCTGGGGCTGCCGAGCGTGCAGGTGGACATGGGCGGCCGCGTCTTCGGCACCCAGGTCGCGTCGGACCCGACCGGGCTGACCGCCGTACCTGGGGTCTGGGTCGGGGGCAATGTCGCGGACCTTCGAGCCCAGGTGATCGGCTCGGCCGCCGCCGGCCTGGGTGCCGGAGCCGCCATCAACGCCGACCTCGTCGCCGATGACACCCACCGTGCCGTGGAGCGCGCGCGTGTGCTGGGCCAGGCCAGCTGGGAGGCGCGCTACCGTTCGCACTCCTTGGCCATCTGGAGCGGGAACCCCAACGCCGTCCTCGTCGCCGAGCTGAGGGACCTGCCGCCCGGCCGGGCGCTCGACGTCGGCTGCGGCGAGGGAGCCGACGCCCTGTGGCTCGCCGAGCGGGGCTGGTCGGTCACCGCGGTGGACATCTCGACCGTCGCGCTTGCTCGGGCCGCCGCGCAGGCGTCGACACGAGGCCTGAACGTCAGCTGGGTCCACGCCGACCTGCTGGCCTCGCCTCCGTCGCCGGCTGCGTTCGACCTGGTCACGGCGCACTTCATGCAGCTGCCCACGGCGGAGCGGGAGTCGCTCTACGCCGCGCTCGCGGCCGCCGTTGCACCCGGCGGCACACTGCTGCTGGTCGGTCACCACCCGTCAGACCGGCACACCACGATGGGCCGACCGGCGCTGCACGAGATGTTCTTCACCCCCGAGCAGCTCGCCGCGGAGCTGGACCCTGCGCTGTGGGACGTCGAGGTGGCCGAGGCCCGGCCCAGGCAGGCGACCGACCCGCAGGGCCGGCAGGTCACCATCCATGACGCCGTCCTGCGAGCCCGGAAGCGGGACTGACGCCTCACCCTGTGCGGAAGCGGGTCCGCTTCGGGCAGCCGGTCGACGCGATCGTCAGATCAGGCCGGCCACGGTCAGCCGGACCGTGACGGGGCCCCCCTCGTCCAGCCGCTCGGCGCGGCGCACCGCGTCCTTCACCGGCACGACATACAGCCCATCCTTGCGGAACAGCGAGGTGTCCCACTCGGTGGACCCGATCCGCGCGTGGACCGGGACCATCCCCCAGCCGTAGCTCACGGCCGCGGAGACTGCCCGGAGGTGACTGCTCTGCTCGTCCGGCACGGTGACGAAGTAGTACGGCGACGGGCCACGCCAGTGCCAGAGGTCACCGGTGAAGTCCAGGTCCATCCCGTCAGGATCACCCAGAACGTGCTGTGCCTGGTGCTGCGCTCGGGTCACTCTGCACAGGCTAGGGTCGGTTCCGGACGTTGGGCTTCCGGGTCGGGGGAGTGAGTGTGAAGCCAGGCGCAGGACCCACGGCACGGGCCCTGCTGACCCTGGAGCTGGTGCAGGGCAGCCCGGGGATCAGCGCGGACCGGCTCGGCGAAAGGCTGGGCGTCTCGGAGCGGGCCGCCCGGCGTTACGTCGCCATCCTGCGCGAGGCCGGCATACCGATCCACTCCGTGCGAGGGCCGTACGGCGGATACCGCGTCGGCCGCGGCCTGCGACTCCCGCCGCTGGTGTTCACCGCCACCGAGGCCCTCGGGCTGGTGATGGCCGTGCTCGACGGCCACCACGACGCCGGCGACCCGACCGACCCGGTCGGCAGCGCGCTCGGCAAGCTCGTCCGGGCGCTGCCGGAGCCGGTGGCGGCCCAGGCCGAGGCGGTACGCCGGAGCACGGCCCCCGCCCCCGACCGCGGCGCCGCGCGTCCCGACCCGGCGATGACCAGCGCCCTGGTGCAGGCCTGCTCCGACCGGCGACGGGTGCGGCTGGGCTATCGCTCCGAGGCCGGCTCGGAGTGGGTGACCGAGGTCGACCCGTGGGCAATGGTCGTCCGCCACGGGCGCTGGTACCTGCTGTGCCACTCCCACGCCGCCGACGCCCGGCGGGCCTACCGGGTCGACCGGGTCCGCGCGGTCGAGATGCTCGACCTCACTTTCGCCCTACCCGCCGACCTCGACCCGGTTGCCCTGCTCGAGGAGCACCTCGCCGTCGGCTGGGAGTACGACGTCGAGGTCGTGATCGAGGCAGCTCTGGAGACTGTGGCGCCGTGCGTCCCCCGTGCCCTCGGACGGCTCGAGTCCGTCGATGCCATGACCACCCGCCTGGTGGGCAGCACCAGCAACCCGACGTGGTACGCCGTGCAGCTGGCGGTGCTCCCCGCGCCGTACCGGATCCTGAGCTGCCTCGAGCTGCGGGACGCTGCGCGAGTCATCGGCCAGCGGCTGCTCGCGGCGAGTGAAGGTCAGCTTGAGGTGTGACCGGCTGGCTCATGCGCGTGCCATCCATCCGGAGGGTCCTCACCGACGAGGCCGTCCACGGCCTCGCGGAGCAGGTCGGCGTGACCGGTATGCCGGCCGTACTCCTCGACCAGGTCGCAGACCAGTCGGCGCAGGCTGGCATGCCGACCCTCCGGACCGGATACGTGGACGAGCTGGTCGAGCCCACCTTCGGCCAGGGCGGCGTCGAGCCTCGCGCGGGAGCGTTCGACCGCGCCGTCCCAGAGCGCGTAGAGCTCGTCGGCGGTGTCGTCGGCGGCGGAGGTGAACTCCCAGTCGTCGGCGCCGTCCCAGTCCGTAGGGTTCCACGGCGCCCCGATCGGCTGCCCGCGCAGCTTGGTGGTGAAGCTGTAGTCCTCCACGACGGCCAGATGCTTGAGCAGGCCGCCGAGGGTCAGCTCGGAGGCGCCGACGCGGGTCGCCAGGCCTGCGGCGCTAGCGGCGCAGCATGAGCGCCCGGCCGCTCCAGTCGACGCTGTGTACCTCGGACCAGGGAACGTAGTGGGCGTCGCGGTGCAGCGCGCGGACGGCCGCCCCGAGCAGGGGCCGTCCCTGGTCACGGTCCTGGAGGTATCCGAGGGCGGTGCCGGTGCGGCGGCGCGCGACCAGCAGCCCGTCGACGACCAGGCCGGAGCTGATGTGGCCGTGCAGGCTGCTCAGCCGCACGTCCACGACCTGCCCGCCGTCTGTGCCTGCCGCGTCGTGGACGTGGGCGCCGAGGAGATGGCTGATCCGGTGCTGGACGACCGGCCCCGGCCGGTCGCCGACGCCAGGTCGGGGCGCGTGTCGTCGACGGGGTCCGCGGCGTCGGTGTCCGGCTGCGTGAACCCGCCGGGGATCCGGTCCACCACGTAGTGCTGCAGCCACAGCTCGAGGCCGAAGCCAGTCTGCAGTGCGGTGGCGCGCTCGGGTGTGACGGTCACCGCGGAGGCGACGTCCAGGACGTCGGCCAGCGGCACGCAGGTCGGCGCCGGGTCCAGTGCCGGGTTCAGCCGCCGCCAGATCGCCAGGGTCCACGTCCCGAGCTTGCCGGGCAGCCGGTGGCCGAGGGCCTCGGCGCCGACCAGCAGGTAGCTGACCTGCACGGTGCCGCCGTCGTCGGCCAGCGCCAGGTCGTCGACCTTGCCGACCAGCTCGCGGTCCGGTGAGACCGCGTCACCATACGCTCCGTCGCTCCTGCCGCACTGAGACCTGCCGTGTCAGCGGTGGCGGGTATGCGAGGGCGCTCGTGCGGCACGCCCCAGGTGGCTGCGTACGTCGTGCAGTGGCCGTTGCTCGCCATACTGGCGCCGTGGCTGGATCCGATGGACATGACCTGCTCGTGATCGGCGGGGGCGCGGCCGGGATCGCCGCCGCACGTGCCGCCGTCCGCCGACAACGCCGGGTCGTGCTGGTGCAGGACGGCGAGGTCGGCGGCGACTGCACCTTCACCGGCTGCGTGCCGTCGAAGACGCTGATCGCGGCCGCAGCAGAGGGCGCATCCTTCCCTGCCGCGATGTCGCGGGTCCGCAGCACCGTCGCCCGGATCGCGGCGACCGAGACCGCCGATGTGCTGCGCGCCGAGGGCATCGACGTGGTCGACGGCCGGGCCAGGTTCACCGCCCGGCGGACCGTCGAGGTGGCCGGCCGACGGCTCGTGGCGAACCGGGTGGTGATCGCGACCGGGACCGCGCCACTCGTCCCCCCGGTCCCAGGTCTGTCGCAGAGTCCCTACCTGACCAACGAGACGGTGTTCGAGCTCACCGAGGCGCCGGCGTCCCTGGTTGTCCTCGGTGGCGGCCCGATCGGCTGCGAGCTGGCCCAGGCGTTCGCCCGTCTCGGCGTGCCGGTGACCATCGTCGAGGCAGCCGCCCGGCTGCTGACCAAGGAGGAGCCGGAGGCCGGCGCCGTGGTCCGGGCGGCACTGGAGCGTGACGGCGTGGAGGTGCGCACCGGCGTGAGCGCCACCCGGGTCGACCCGGACGACGGCGGAGTACGGGTGGAGCTCGCCGGAGGAGAGGCGCTCCACACCGCCCGGCTGCTGGTCACGGTCGGTCGCCGCCCGCTGACCGACGGGCTCGGCCTGGAGGCAGCCGGCGTAGACGTCGACGAGAGGGGTTACGTCCGCACCACCAGCCGGCTGGTGACCAGCGCGGACGGGGTGTACGCCGCCGGTGACGTCACCGGTCGGCTGATGTTCACCCACGCCGCCGACGAGATGGGCAGGCTAGCCGCGTCGAACGCCCTGCGCCGGACCTCGCACCGACGGTTCCACGCCGAGTCCACACCGTGGGTGACCTTCACCGATCCCGAGGTGGCCCACGTGGGCATGTCAGAGGAGGAGGCCGCCGGGACCGGGGCGCGCGTGGCGTTCCTGCCGATGACGGCGGTGGACCGGGCGGTCACCGCCGGCCGCACCGAGGGGTTCGTCAAGCTGCTGGCCGGCCCCCGCCGGCTGACCGGCCGGGCCGGCGGCGGCCGGATCCTCGGCGCCACGATCGTCGCCCCGCATGCCGGCGAGATGATCCACGAGATCGCCCTGGCGATGCGGACCGGAATGTATACCGGTCGGCTCGCGCAGACCGTGCACGCCTACCCGACATACTCCGCGGGGATCCGTAGCGCGGCGTCGCAGTTCTTCCTCACCCTGGACGGCCGGACGGCCCGTCCGGCCCGCCGTTCGCTGCCCGCAAGGTGACGCAGCAGCCGCCGCCCGGGTTGCGCCGGTACGATGCGCGAGCACGACGGCTGATGCTGCTGGACGGATGCCGTAGGTACCGCCGACATATAGGGCTATCCGAAGGAACACCATGCGCGGGCTGACCCGGTTACGGGAGATCGAGCGGGCCACCCGGCCGGCCGACCCCGAGTTCGTCGCCGCTCTCGCCCGCCGCTGGGCCGACCTGCCGGACATCGTCAAGACCCCGGGCCAGGTCCTGGGCCGCCACGGCGTCGGGTGCGAGGGCACGCACGGGGTGTTCCCGAAGTGCAACCTGGCCTGCACCCCGTGCTACCACTCCCGTGACGCCAACCAGGTCCGCGTCGACGGAGGGCACACCGCCGTCAACGTCACGGCGCAGATGGGCGTCCTGCGCCGGCTGCGCGGCCCCCGCGCGCACGCCCAGCTGATCGGCGGGGAGGTGAGCCTGCTGCCGCCCGAGGACCACGCCGAGACACTGGCCGTGATGCGCGCCCACGGGCGTGAGCCGATGAGCTTCACCCACGGCGACATCGACGAGGACTACCTCCAGGCGCTGGCGTTGGGCCCGGACGGCCGGCGCCGCTTCGACCGGCTCTCGTTCGCCGGCCACTTCGACAAGCTGATGTTCGGTCGCCGCGGCATCGAACGGCCGCCCAGCGAGGCCGCCCTCAACCCCTACCGGCAGCGGTTCGCGGACATGTTCGCCCGGCTGCGCCGCGAGCACGGCGTGGCGTTCTTCCTGGCCCACAACATGACCGTCACCCCGGCGAACCTGGACGAGGTGGCGGCGGTCATCCGGGACTGCCACGGCATGGGCTACGGCATGTTCTCCTTCCAGCCGGCAGCGTTCATCGGGGACGACCGCCGCTGGCACGAGGACTACCGGGCCGCCACACCGGACGCGGTGTGGGCCGAGATCGAGCGCGGCGCCGGGACGTCACTGGACTACCGGGTGTTCGAGAACGGCGACGTGCGGTGCAACCGCACCGCGTACGGCTTCTACGTCGGCGACCGGTGGCACCCGTTCATGGACGGGGACGACCCGCGCGACCTCGCCACGCGGGACGCGTTCTTCCGCTACCTCGGTCACGTCAACTTCGCCGGCTCCGCTCCCGCCGAGCTGGTGCTCAAGCTCGCCCGAGTCGTCGCGCGGCACCCGCGCATCGTCCCGGTCGCGGTCGCCTGGGCAGCCCGCGCCGTCCGCCGGGCCGGCGCCGGGAACCTGGTCCGGGCCAGGAAGGTGCAGCCGGTCACCTTCGTGATGCACCAGTTCATGGACGCCGCAGACGTCGGCCCGGCGTGGGAGCTGATGCAGCAGGGCAGGACCAGCGACGACCCGCGTCTGCGCGAGACCCAGGAGCGGCTCGCCGCCTGCCACTACGCGATGGGCCACCCGGAGAACGGCACGTTGGTGCCGGCGTGCGTCCAGCACTCGGTGCTGGACCCGGCCGAGAACGCCGAGCTGCGCCGGCTGCTGCCCATCGTCGACGTCCGCAGGCGCGCGCGAGGCTCGAACGTGGTCCCCGCCCCGTGAGGGTGGGCCTGATCAGCGGCTCGGGCAGCTACGACTGGCCCGGCCTGGCCGGCGCGCGCCCGCGCACGGTTCCCACCGCGTACGGCGCGGTCGACGTCACCGACGGCACCGTGGCCGGGGTGGACGTGGTGCACCTGTCCCGCCACGGCGCCGGCCATGCCCGGCTGTCCAACCAGGTCCGGCACCTGGCCAACCTCGCCGCGCTGCGCGAGTCCGCGGTCGACTGCCTGGTCTCGCTGACGGTCTGCGGTGCGGTGGCCCCAGGGGTCGCGCCCGGCTCCCTGGTCGTCTTCGACGACCTGCACTTCCCCAGCAACCGGCTGCCCGACGGCACGCCATGCACCTGGTTCGACGAGCCCGGCGCTGCAGGGCGCGGGCACTGGATCTTCGACCGGCCGTTCAGCGAACCGATGCGGACGGCCCTGCTGGAGGCCTCGGCCGCAACCGGCGCACCGGTGGTCGCGGGAGGCTGCTACGGCCACGTCGACGGCCCTCGGTTCAACACCCGCACCGAGATCGCCGCGCTCGCCGCGGTCGGGGTGACCGCGGTCAGCCAGACGGCGGCGGCGGAGGTAGTGCTCGCCGGGGAGGCCGAGCTGCCGATGGCGCTGGCCGGGTTCGTCACCGACTACGCCAACGGGGTGGTCAGCACCCCCGAGCCGGTCGAGGCGCTGCTGGCGCGGATGGCGGCCAGCGTCGGCGTCTTCGGCGCCCTGGTGGACGCCGCACTTCCGCTCCTGGCCGGGTCCGCCGCGCTCGGCACCGTCGGCTCCGTCGGCTCCGTCGGCACCGTCGGCACCGTCTACCGGTTCGGCGGATGAGCGCCCGCTCGCGACCGGTCGCGGTGCGCGCGTGAGTGCCCAGGGCCGGGTCTCCATCGTCGTGCCGGTCCTCAACGAGGCCGACCGGATCGGAGCCACCCTGGCCCGGCTGCGCCGCGACTTCCCCGAGTGCGAGCTGCTCGTCGTCGACGGCGGCAGCACCGACGGCACCCCTGACCTGGCACGGCCTCTCGCCGAGGTCATCACCGCCGCTCCCGGCAGGGGCGGACAGCTCAACCGGGGCGCGGAACGGGCCGGCGGCGACGTGCTGTGGTTCCACCACGTCGACACGGTCGCGGACCCGGGCGCCCTGGCTCAGCTGCACGCCGCCCTGGAGGACCCTGGCGTGGTCGGCGGCGGCCTCACCCTGCGCTTCGACCGCAGCTCGACCGCCCTGCACTACCTCACCTGGACCTCGAACCAGCGGGCCCGCCGCCTCGGCTGGGTGTTCGGCGACCAGGCGATGTTCGTGCGGCGTACGACGTTCGAGGTGGTCGGCGGCTTCCCCGACCTGCCGCTGATGGAGGACCTGGAGATGTCGCGGCGGCTGCGCCGGCTCGGCCGTCTCGTGCTCCTGGCGGCGACCTCGACGGCGTCCTCGCGCCGTTTCGAGGCTCATGGGACCTGGTCGATGGTCCTGTTCATGCAGTACCTCAAGGCGTTGTACTTCGCCGGCGTCGATCCCCACGAGCTGTACCGGCGCTACCTCGTCGGACCCTCGGCCATGTTCCCGACCCTCTGCCCCGTCCGCTCTGCCCGAAAGGATCTCGCGTGACCCGTGACCTGGGTGATCCCCGCTCCGTCGGTGCCCGGCTGGACCGGCTGCCCTGGAGTGCCGCGCACACCACCATCCTGCTCGCCCTGGGGGCGGGGTGGCTGTTCGACTCCTTCGAGGTGCAGCTGTTCTCCAGCGCCATCGGTCCTCTCGGCGACCACTTCCGCGCGTCCGTCTTCGCCCGGGACGCCGTCCTGGCGGTGTGGCTGGTGGGGATCCTGATCGGCGCGCTGCTCGGCGGGCGGCTGGCCGACCGCTACGGCCGGCGGCGGCTGTTCGTGCTCACCCTGCTGTGGTACGCCGGCTTCACCGTCCTCACCGGGCTGAGCCCCACCTTGAGCGCGGTGTACGTCCTGCGGTTCCTCGCCGCGCTGGGTGTCGGAGCGGAGTACGCGATCGTCAACGCCGCGATCGCCGAGTTCATGCCGGCCCGGGTCCGCGGCCGCGCCAACGCCGTGGTGATGAACTTCTGGCCGGCCGGGGCGGTCCTCGCCGCGCTGCTCGCCTACCTGCTGCTCAACCACACCTCCGTGGGCGCTGCGGTCTCCTGGCGGTACATGTTCGTCCTCGGCGGTCTGCTGGCCCTGGTCGTGCTGTTCTTCCGGCGCCGGATCCCCGAGTCACCGCGGTGGCTGGCCTCCCACGGCCGGTACGCCGAGGCCGACCGCGTCGTCCGCGGACTCGAGCGCGCGGCCGGCACTGCCCTGCCGGCGACACCGGTCACGGCGGCCGGACCGGCGAGCCCGCCGCTGACGGCTGCGCTGCGCGAGCTGGTGCGCGACTATCCGGGTCGCCTGGCCCTGGGCTCGCTGCTGGACCTGGCCGAGGCGTTCGGGTACTACGGGCTGTTCGCGCTGCTCTCGGTGGTGGTGCTGCCGCGCGTCCACATCGACCAGGGCCAGATCCCCGCCGTCTACATCGTCGGCAACGTCGGTGCCCTCGCGGGGGGTCTGGCGATGAGCCTGGTCATCGACCGGGCCGGGAGGCGCGTCACGGTGGCCGGCAGCTACACCGCCGCGGCCGCCGGAGTCGGGCTGCTGGCGTGGGCCACCGCGACCGGAAGCGCCGGATGGGTGGTCGCCGCCTTCGTCGTCGCCAACGCCGCCGCCACCGCCGCGTGGACCTCGGCGTACCCGACGTTCACCGAGCTCTTCCCCACCCACCTTCGCGGCGCGGGGGTCGGCGCCTCGGTCGCCGTCGGCAGGGTCGGCGCGATCGTCGGCACCCTCCTGCTGCCGACCCTCGCTGCCGGCATGGGCGCGACCGCGTCCTACGGGCTGGTCGTGCTGTTCTGGCTCGTCGGTGTCGCCTCCATCGGCCTCTTCGCCGCCCGCGGTGGTCCCGAGGCGGCCCGCCGGCCACTGGAGACGCTCGCTCCGCGCCGGGTCGTCGCCGTCGCCGGCAGCGCCGCATGAACAGCGCAGCGAGCAGTCCGGAGAGCAGCCCGGCGAGCAGCCCAGCCAGCAGTCCGGCGACGGCAGTGCGTATTGCGGTCTGCGGCGGACCGTACGGCAACCCCTACGCCCTGGAGGCCTTCGTTGCCGACGCCCGTGCCCGCGGCGCCGACCAGCTCTACTGCCTCGGTGATCTCGGCGGCTTCGGCGCCGAGGTGGACGAGCTCTGGCCCATCCTGACCGGCGCCGACACCACCTGCGTGGCCGGCAACTACGACGTCGCCATCGCCCGCGCCGACCCGGACTGCGGGTGCGGCTACCGCGACCCGCGGGACAACGCCTACTCCCAGCTCATCTACGACCACACCCTCGCCGGCACCAGCCGGCAGTTCGCGGCGTGGATGGGCCGGCTCCCGACCGAGCGGCGAGTCCAGCTGGGGGGCCAGGACGTCCACCTCGTCCACGGCTCGCCGCTGGCGCTCAACGACTTCTGGTGGGAGTCCCTCCCCGAGCAGGAGCACCGGCTGCGGGTCGACGCCAGCGGTGCCGACGTCGTGCTGTGCACCCACAGCGGCCTGCCGTGGCAGCGCCGGGTGCAGGACACGCTCGTGGTCAACGTCGGCGTCCTTGGCAAGCCCGCCAACGACGGGCGCACCGAGGTCTGCTACGCGATCCTCGACCTCGCGCCCGACACGGCCACCGCCGAGATCGTCTCGCTGCCGTACGACTGGGCGGCCCAGGCCGCGTCGATGCGCTCCGCCGGCCTGCCCGAGCCGTTCGTCGAGACCATCGAGACCGGGTGGTGGACCACCTGTCTGGAGTCGCTGCCGCCGGTCGAGCGGTCACACGGCAGGTTCCACCTCTACCGCAGCACGCTGCCGACGGCGTTCTCGGCAGCCGCCGACGGGTGGGGCGACTCGGCCGAGCTGCCCGACGACGGGCGGCCCGTCATACCGCTGTTCGGGTCGACGTGGTTCCCCACCCGGCTGTGGCTCTACACCAACTTCCACTGCAACCTCGGGTGCGACTACTGCGCAGTCGCGTCCTCGCCCCGGGCCGCACCACGCTCCCTCAGTGTGGAGACCTTCCGTGCCCTGGTGGACGAGGCCGTGCGTGAGGGCTTCACCGAGATCTACGTGACCGGCGGCGAGCCGTTCCTGCACCCCGACATCGTGGACCTGCTCGACTACGCCAGCTCCCGGCTGCCGACCGTCGCGCTCACCAACGCGATGCTGCTGCGCGGCCGGCGCAGCCAGCGCCTCGGCGAGCTCGCCGGGCGTCCCCTGGTCCTGCAGACCTCCCTCGACGGGGCCGTGGCGGACACGCACGACGTCCACCGGGGGGCGGGGTCCTGGGCGCGCACCGTCCAGGGCATCCGGCACCTGGTCGACCTGGACATGTCCCCGCGCGTCGCGCTCACGGAGACGCCGGAGAACAGCTCGGAGGTCCCCGCCGTCGCAGCGCTGCTCGCGAGCCTCGGCGTCCCCGGCGAGCAGTTCGCCGTCCGGCCGCTCCTGCGGCGCGGGTTCTCCGAGACCGGGCTGGCGATCGGCGAGGACACCAGCATCCCCGAGCTGACCGTCACCGCCGACGGGCTGCACTGGCACCCGGCCGGAGCCGACCTGGCCACCAGCCCCGACATGCACCTCGCCGGGCCCGGGACCTCGCTCGCCGAAGGAAAGCGCCGGGTGGCCGAGCGGTTCTTCTACGCGCGCGTCGCCGACGGCACCCTGCCACGCGCGATCCACTGCGCCGTCTGAAGGGAGACATCGCCATGCCCCGGGCCCAGAGCGTCCACATCGACGTCAGTGACATCGTGCTCAGTGACGCGGAGGGGGGAGCGGTGCCCCTCGCCTCCCTCACCGGGGTGCACGTGCTCGTGCTGATGCGCCATCGGCATTGACTGCCCTGCCAACAGCACCTGGTCCAGGTGCAGCAAGCCCCGCGCGCCGCGAGCATCGGCCTGACCCTGGTCGGTTTCAGCCCCCCGGCGCGGCTGGCTCCGATCGCCCGGCACCTCGGCTGGACCGGCGCCGTCCTCGGCGACCAGGACCTGCGCCTGTACCAGCGGCTCGGCATCGGCCGGGCACCGTGGTGGCGCGTCTACTCACCCGGCACGCTCGCGGTGTACGCCCGCAACCTGCGCCGCACGACGCGGCCACCGTCCAGCGGCGAGGACACCCGACGGCTCGGCGGCGACGCGATCCTGCGGGACGGCATCGTGACCGCGGTATGGCGTCCGCGCACCCCCGACGACCGGCCGGCTGCGATCGAGGTCCTCGCCTACGCTGCCACCGAGCTGGACCCGCCGGCACGGGGCTCGCTACCGCGCCCGTAGTCCAGGCTCGGCGAGCGGGGCGGCCCTCAGGTCAGTCGTGGGCGGGTGCTCCGCTCACCTGGTGGTCGGCCTGGAACAGCGCCTCGGTCAACAGCGCCCGGACGTGCCCGCCGCGGAGCCGGTACACCACCCGCTGACCCTGCCGCTGGCCCTCCACCAGGCCGGCGAAGCGCAGCTTCGACAGATGCTGGCTGGCCACCGTCGGGCGGCAGCGGGCCACCGCGGCCAGGCTCGCCACGTCCAGCTCGGTGTCGCGCAGCGCCCACAGCATCCGTACCCGAGTCGGGTCCGCCAGCAGCGCGAACGACTGCACCGCCGCGGCGACCTGCCCGTCGCTGAGCGCATCGGTCGGGTGCCCGGTGGAGCCGACCGGGCCAGCTGGGCGGACAGCCGGCTTCGCCATGATCGAGACCCTACTCGTTGTTCCTCTATCTTCGCATGAGCGAAGATGTCGATAGCATGGACCGAGCGACCCTTCCTGCCGTTGAGGACCTTCACCATGAGCGACGACCACCACCACGACGAGCACCAGCACGGTTATGACCACCAGCACGGTCATGGCCACGGGCCGTCGGTCTGGTCACGGGTATGGCACGGCGCGTCCGGCTTCCTGGGCGGTCACTCGCACGACGCGGCGGACCAGGTGGACGAGGCGTTGGAGGCGGACGCCGCCGGTCGTCGGGCGCTGCTGATCAGCCTGGCCGCGCTGGCCGCGACCGCGGCGATCCAGGCGGTGGTGGTCGTGCTGTCCGGGTCGGTGGCCCTGCTGGGGGACACCCTGCACAACGTCGCCGACGCGCTGACCGCTGTCCCGCTGCTGGTCGCGTTCCGGCTGGCGAGCCGGCCGCCGACCAAGCGGTACACCTACGGGTACGGCCGCGCCGAGGACCTCGGCGGCCTGTTCGTGATCGCGATGATCGCCCTGTCCTCCGCACTGGCCGGCTATGAGGCGATCAGCCGGCTGGTCCATCCCCGTGAGGTCACCCACCTGTGGCCGTCGCCGCCGCGGCGCTCGTCGGCTTCGCGGGGAACGAGGTCGTCGCCCGATACCGGATCACCGTCGGCCGGCGGATCGGCTCGGCCGCCCTGGTCGCCGACGGCCTGCACGCCCGCACTGACGGGTTCACCAGTCTCGCCGTCCTGCTCGGCGCCGCTGGTGTCGCGTTCGGCTGGCGGCAGGCGGACCCGATCGTCGGCCTAGTGATCACGGTGGCGATCCTGGGGGTGCTGCGCTCCGCGGTCCGCCAGGTCGGTGCCCGGCTGATGGACGCCGTCGACCCCGCCCTGGTCGACCAGGCCGTTGCCGCCGTGACCAGCGTCGCGGGCATCGACTCAGTCGCCGATCTGCGGATCCGTTGGATCGGGCACACACTGCGCGCCGAAGCCGACGTCACCGTCGCCGCCGACCTGTCCCTGGCAGAGGCCCACGAGCTGGCCCACCACGCCGAGACGCACCTGCTGGGGCGGGTCCGACGCCTCACCGCCGCCACCATCCACACCAGCCCCGCCGGCGCGCACTGAACCGGGCACCGAGGTCGGGCCGGCGGCGAGACGCAGCGCTGGCTCGATCGCTGATCCGTGGATCTGCCGCGGTCAGGTGCGGTAGATCCGGCCGCCGGAGGCCTTGACGGCAATGGGGGGCAGCGGGGCTGGGGGAGGTCCGCTGAGGACCTGGCCGTTGCTGGCGCTGTAGGTGCCCCCGTGGCAGGGACAGACAAACTCCCGGCCTGCGGCCTGGTAGCTCACCGTGCAGCCGGCATGGGTGCAGACGGCGCTGAACGCCGCGTACGTGCCGGGGGCCAGGCAGACGACCCAGGCCGGGGCGCCGCTGACCGGGTCCGTGAACGCTCGGGCCTGCCCCACGGGGACCTGCGCCGTGCGAGCGAGCTCGGTCCCGGCCGGCGTATGCGGCGGTGCGGATCCCGCCGCCGGGGTGGAGCGGTTCCTGGATGGGTGGGTTTTCGGCGAGCGGCGCGCGCTCGTCCGGGCGGTCCGCGCGGCGCCGCCGAACACCCGGCCGGCTACGGCGGCGACCGCCGCCAGTGTCAAGGTGGCGGTTCCTGCGGCGACGACGGCACGGCGTTGCCGCTCTCGCCCTGCCGCACCCGGGCCGGCTCCCGGGAGGGGCAGTGACGTGCGTGCGCGCCACGCCAGCCAGGCGTCGATGGACAGCACACCGGCCGCGCCAAGGGTGACGAAGGGCGTCCAGGCGAACAGGAAGACGATGTCGGCGCCGTAGTAGTACGGGCTGGTGGTCCAGCTCACGGTCAGGAAGAACGACAGCGCGAGCAGCGCACCGCCTGCCGCTGCCAGCCGCGCCCGCAGGCCCAGCAGCGTCCCGATCCCGACGGCGAGCTCGCCGAGCGCGATGAGCACGCCGACCAGCGGCCCGGCGTGCAGGCTGAGCTGGACCAGCGGGCCGATCGGGCTGGTCGGGGCCACCAGAGCCATCTGGTGCTGCACCGACGTCGGGGAGCTCGGGTTGAGGAAGTCCGGGTTCGCGAGCTTCTGCAGACCAGCGAAGGTGAACGTGGCCCCCAGGAAAAGCCGCAGCGGCAGCAGCAACCACCCGGGCTGCCGCAGCCGCTGTGTGGCCCAGTCGGGACCAACCCCCCACGGCGGTGGATGAGCCGGCGCCCGCTGGGCTCGTGGGCGACCGACCTCGGAAGGGGATGACGTCACGGCCGCCATCCTGGCGAGCGAACCTTTGAACAGGCTGCACGGGACCTCCATGGCAGGTCAGCCCCAGAGTGCCAGGGGCAGCCCGGCCGTCAGCGAGCGCTCGACTGCGCCCGCCACGCCTTGACCGACGCCGGGTCGGTGAACCGCCACTGGGCACCGCTCGCCAGAGCCGGCGTGTACCAGTAGATCCACAGGTTGACCTTCGGCTGCGCCTGCAGCCACGCCGCGTCGGTCGCGATCACCTTCGCCCTGGCGGCTGCCTCGGCGGCGCTCGACGGTGCGCCGGGCGGAGTGAGGCCGCGTCCATACTCGGTGAAGCCGTTGAAGGACAGGTCCTTCTTGGTCAGCTCGGCGATGAAGTTCTGGATCCTGGGGTCCTCTGCGGCCGGAATGATCCGGATGCGCTGGTAGGAGTCCAGGTAGTAGTCGTCCGCGGTGGACGGGATGAAGAAGCCTCCGATGCCGCGGCCACCGGTGGGTCGGTACTGGTAGCTGCCGCCGATGAACGCCACCCGGATCTTGGGGTTGGCGGCCCGGATCAGCTGCGCCTGCGTGGTGAACGCCTTCACGAACCGTGGCCCCGCGACGTTCGGGGGGCCGGGGAAGTCCTTGAGTCCCTCCGGCTCGTGGTGGAACGCCATCTCGACGTTGGCATCGGCGGGTATCGAGCGCACGTATGCCGCTGTGTTCGCCGATGGGTCCTTGTACGAGACGATCACTTTGACGTCCCGCGGGAACATCGTGGTGTCGAAGCTGGCCGGCAGCTTGGTGTAGAAGACGCGGGTCGCGCGAACCGGCCCGATCTCACTGTTCATCTGCGCGAACGTGATGTCCCGCGCCCTGGCGCCGACGAGAATCTTCGGCTTCGCGGTGCTGCCGCTGCTCGGGCTGCCCGTGCTGCTGGGGCTCGGATGCGGCGCGCCGCCTCCGCTGGAGCAGCCAGCCAGAAGCGCCGTCAGCGCAGCCAACGTCGCCAGATCCGCCCACCGCGCACGCACCGGCACTGCCCCCCTTCTCTGGACTCCCCTCCATCATCAGCGATGGCTCGCCAAAGGCCTATATCGACCTGCTGGGCACAGCCTGTGAACGGCACGTGCGAAAACCTTGGCGGACAGTGCCGCGTAGGAGGGTCGGGATGGCGTCGCGCCGACCCAGCGACAGCGACAGCGAGCTGCACGTCTCACGTCTGGCCCCTGTTCCCGTGAGGGGGGCGAAGCATGCCGGAGGCGATCACTGATGCGGCCATCCAGGCGGCGACGTAGCCGAAGGCCACCGCTGGCGACACCAGCGACCACAAGAGGCCGGCGACGACGGTGGAACCCAGGT
>JAABUM010000695.1_pt1 | contig 56346 bp, 53 predicted proteins | sample 5559161 | NCBI WGS metagenome assembly JAABUM01 (sample SAMN10711868, study PRJNA513369) | rock metagenome | isolation source: Antarctica rocks | place: Antarctica: Victoria Land, Siegfried Peak nord
CCTTGTTCATCGAGCGCATGCAGCAGGCGCTCATGGACCTGGACCAGGGCCGCACGTTCGCCGTGCTCTGCCTCGACCTCGACCGGTTCAAGGAGGTGAACGACACGCTCGGCCACGCCATGGGCGACGTCCTGCTGCGCACTGTGAGCGAGCGCCTGCAGTCCTGCGTCCGAGCGACGGACACGGTTTCGCGCGTTGGCGGCGACGAGTTCACTATCATCCAGGTCGCGCCGCAGTCGGCCGAGGAGATCGAGGCGCTCGCCCGCCGCATCATCAAAGTGACCGGCGAACCCTATGACCTCGAAGGCCGGCGCGCGACCATCGGCATCAGCATCGGAATCTCGGTCGCGCGCGGCGACGGCATGACCGCCGACGCTCTGCTCCGCAACGCAGACATGGCATTGTATTGCGCCAAAGAGGATGGGCGCGGCACCTGGCGGTTCTTCGAGCCCGAGATGGACGCGAGCATCCGGGCGCGGCGCGCTCTGGGCAGCGACCTTCGCGACGCCCTGGCGCGCGGTGAGTTCGAGCTGCTGTATCAGCCGGTCTGCGACCTGAAGCACGAGCGCGTCGGCGCGTTCGAGGCACTGCTGCGCTGGCGGCATCCGGTCCGCGGCATCCTGCCCCCGCTGGAGTTCATCCCCATCGCGGAAGAGATGGGCCTCATCGTGCCGCTCGGCGAGTGGGTGCTGCGGCAGGCTTGCCTAGAGGCGGCGCGTTGGCCGGACCATGTCTCGGTCGCGGTGAACGTATCGTCGGCGCAGTTCCGCACCGACCAGCTCGCCCAGACCGTCATGGCGGCGCTGCAGTCCGCCAGGCTCCCCGCCCGCCGGCTCAGCCTCGAGATCACCGAAACGGTCCTGCTGTCGCACGGCCAGGCTACGCTCGCGACCATGCAGGCGCTGCGCGCCATGGGTGTGCGTATCAGCCTCGACGATTTTGGCACCGGCTACTCGTCGCTAAGCTACCTCGGCACCTTCCCGATCGACCAGATCAAGATCGACCAAAGCTTTGTCCGCAACCTCAATGAGCCGAACACCGGCGCGGTCGTCCGCGCCATCATCGGCCTGGCGGCCAGCCTGTCGATGCGGGTCGTCGCCGAGGGGGTCGAGACGATGGATCAGGTCCGGTGGCTGCGGAGCGAGCGCTGCGACGACGTGCAGGGCTTCTTCCTCGCGCAGCCCCTCGCGCCGTCCGAGCTGCCCGACGCGATCGGCCGGCGGCTCTGGTTCACCGGGGATGTGGACGAGCTGGAGGCGGCCGGGCTTGACATCAACAACGACCTCGACATCCTGGACCCCACCTTGAGCCGCACCTTCGTCGGCACGGCCGTGATGTCGGCGCTGTGCGACAAGCTGTTCAACTTCGACCAGGTGCTGGCGATCGTGCCCCGGCTGGCCACGTCATACGAGTGGGCCGACCCGGCGACGCTGATCCTGCACCTTCGAACCGGCGTGACCTTCCATGACGGCACGCCGTTCGACGCGGCGGCGGTCAAGTTCAACCTGGACCGCCACGTGAACCTCCCAGGCAGAGCTTCCGACGGCCGCAGCTATTTGGGCGTGGCCGACCACCTGACGCTGTTCCCCGGCCTGGCGATCTTCGTCACCGTGCTGGCGTTCAACCTGCTCGGCGACGGCCTGCGCGACGCGCTCGACCAGAAGCTCCGGTGACGGCGGGCACTACTCCGGCACGCGTTGATACAACACCCTTTTCACCCGTCCCCCGCTCACCTCCAGCCCCGTCACCTGCCCGGCATCGTTGCGCACCGCCCGCACGTCGAGCCAGGTGGGGAACAGCAGGTCCGGCGCATGGACGCGGACGAAGTCGTCTAGGATAGGCTCGATCTGCCACGCGCCGCCGCGGACCACGGGGCCATGCGCCGTCACCTGCATCCCGCCGGCGCCGGTTTCCATGGTCCAGGTCGCGTCCATCTCGTCGCTGCGATACACGCCGGCCAGCCCGTCAGGCAGCGCCGCACCGGGCGGGGCCGGATGGAACGACGCTACATGCCCGGCGTCCAATTCCACCTCCAAACCCCCATCATCCAAACGTCGCAGCGCGAACACTCCCATGCCGCGCACGGTGCCGAGCCGGCCATCGGGCAGCGCCGACGGCTCGAACGACAGGCCGTAGCTGGTGAAGCTGATACGGCCGTCAGCGGTGACGGCGATGTCCAGCGTCATGGGCGCGACCGGGTCGAGCCAGCGGCCGGCGATGGCCTGGGCAATGCCCGGGTCCGGGCGCGCTGGCGTGGGTGCGACGCTGGGCCGGCCGTCCAGCAGCAGGTCGAACGCCTGGTGGGCCAGCAGGCTGGGGTCGGCGTCGGCGCGGTTGGTGGTTACGATGACCGCGACCTCCTCGGCCGGCGCGCGCAGAAACTCCGTGCGATAGCCCGGCCACAGGCCGCCATGCCCCACGGTGCGAACCCCGCGATACTCCCGCACCACCTGGCCGCGGGCATACAGGTTCATCATGCCGTTGCCGAACGGCGCCTGGGTCGCGAGCGCGCTGGCCAGGTCGGGATTGGCGTCCAGCCACCGGCTCCATAATGCCAAATCCTCGACGCAGGACACCAGGCCGCCCTCGCCGTGCAGCGGGAAGGCGTGCGGCGCGCGTGTCCAGGCGCCGTCGCGGCTGACGTAGCCGGTAGCGAGGCCGGGCACGACCTCGCCGACCTCCTCGGCCAGGCGGGTGCGCGTCATGCCGGCAGGTACGAACACCCGGCGCTCCAGGAAGGCGCGCAGCGGCTCCCCGCTCACGCGCTCGGCGATGCGGCCGAGCAGGAGAAAGTTAGAATTGCTGTAAAGGAAGCGGCTGCCCGGCGCGAAGTTGAGGCTGCGCTGGCGCAGGATGCCGGCCATCAGCTCGTCCGGCCGCACCGGCTGACCGAGGTCCGCGCCGCCCTGGCGCATGATGCCGAGCATGTCGCGTATGCCGCTGGTGTTGTGCATCAGATGCGCGACCGTCACCGGCGCGGCACCCTCCGCCGCAGTCAGCTCCGGCAGATGCTCCCGTGCCTCGTCGTCCAGCCGCAGCCGTCCCTCGGCAGCCAGCATGAGGATGGCGGCGCAGGTGAACTGCTTGGTGACGGAGGCGACGCGGAACGTCGTCTCGTGCCCCACCGGCACGCCAAGTTCCAGGCTGGCCAGCCCGGCGCAGCGGTGGATGGTAAGCTCGCCTGCCTGCACGATGCCGATGGCGCAGCCGGGGCCGCCTTGAAAGCCGTCCAGCAGGCGCTCGATCCCGCGGTCGAGCGCCAGATGCGCTAGGCCGGTCAAGGCTCGCTCCGCCACAGCTCGGCCTGTTGGCTGAAGGGCTGCCCGGTGCCGTTCGGCCCGAAGCCGCGCAGCCACATGGGCAGCGCCTGCGGGATGGCGTTGATGAACAGCGGCAGCGCCGGCAGCCGTGCGGCGTAGATGCGCTGCATCGTCGCCCACGCGGCGTGGCGCCGGGCCGGGTCGAGCTCGGTTTCCGACAGCTCGATCGCCCGGTCGAACTCCGGGTCGCTGAACCCGGTGAAGTTGGCGCCGCTCCAGTTGGTGGCCTCGGACGGCACCATGCTGGACCCGAGCGTCAGCCGCGGGCTTTCCCCCACCAGGCTGGTCCAGGTATACATCACGAGGCCCGGGAACGCCCGGTGCTTGGTGGTTTGGCCGAACAGGGTGCGGGACGGCTCGGAGCGCAGCGTGACGTCCACGCCCACCGCCTTCCAGGCGTTCTGCATCACGACCTGCAGCAGCTCGTTCACCCGAAAGCCGGCCGCCGCGAGGAACTCCACGCTGAGCCGCTGCCCGGCGGCGTCGCGGCGCACGCCGTCCGGGCCGGGGGTCCAGCCGGCCTCGTCCAACAGGCGGCGCGCCTCGGCGGGGTCGTAGGGCGCCAGCGGCACGGATGGATCGAACTCCGGGTTCTTCGGGCTGACGAAGCTCGTGGCCAGCACAGACTTGCCGCCATACAGCCGCTCGTTGATGGCGCGGCGGTCTACCGCGAGCAGCAAGGCACGCCGCACCCGCACGTCCGCCAGCGCTGGGTTGGTCCCGCTCGCGTCGATATGGGCATAGGTGAGGCTCGGGGAGTATGTGTAGGCGAAGCGGTCGGGATACTGCTTCTGCAGCGCCAGCACCTGGTCAAGCGTCAGGTTGTTGTCCACGTCGATGTCGCCGGACAGCAGGTTGGCCTGCAATGCCGCGGTGTCGGCGATGTAGCGCATCGAGACCTGCCGGAAGCCGGGCGCCGGGCCGGGCCAGTGCGGATTGGCCGTGAGGGTGATGGAGCCGCCGGACTGATAGCCGCTGACCACGAACGGGCCGTTCCACAGGCCGGGGTTGAGCGGGTTGCGGTTGTATTCCGTCGTGTTGATGTAGTCGCCCGGCGCCTTGGCCCGCTCATAGACCGGCTGCTCGACGTGGGCCGGCAGCAGCTGGTCCCATTGCGCGTAGGACACCAGCGTGCGGTCCAGATGCAGCACCGCGGTATGGTCGTCCACCACGTCCACGCTGCTCGCCCGGGTCCAGGCGTTCGAGTTGCTGAACCCGGCGTTCGGATCGCGTCCGACGCGCCAGGTGAAGGCGACGTCCTGCGCCGTCACCGGCTCGCCGTCGCCCCAGCGCAGGTCCGGCCGCAGCTTGAGCGTGACGGCCATGCCGGCGCCCTCGATGCGCGCGAGGCCGTTCTCCAGGCTGGGGACCTCGGTGCAAAGCAGGCAAATCAGGCGGTTGTCGGCGTCGTAGGTCGTCATCGTCCGGGTCGTGAAGCCCAGCACGTAGTTCTTGATCAGCAGCGGGTCGATCGAGGGATGCAGGCTGGAGGGGAACTCGGCGATGCCGATGGTCAGGCTGTCACGGGCCTGCACGGCGGGCGCGGACAGCAGGACCGCGACGGCGAGGGCGGTAGGTTTGAAGCGGGGCATAGGCTCCTCTTATGCTTGCGGCGGGTAAAGGGTTGGGCGCTGGCGGGCGAAGCTCATGCGGCCGCCCTTCATGCCCCATAACGGCTGGGCCAGCTCCGCCACCGCGGCTGCGGCGTCCGGGGCGTCCGGGGCGTCCAGCAGCACCAGGTCGGCCGGCGCTCCGACGTGCACGCCGTACTCGGGCACCCGCATCAGCCGGGCGGCGTCCGTCGTCACCATCTGCAGGCAGCCGGCGAGTTCGGCCGGACGGGCGACGTGGCAGACGTTGGCATACAGGTTGGCCATACGCAGCAGATTCGCGTCGCCATACGGGGTAAACGGGTTCAGCACGTTGTTGGTCGCAATCGAGCACACGACGCCCGCCGCCCGCAACGGCCCGGCCGCCACCACGCCACGCGGGACCGAGTGGTCGTGCGCCCGGCCCATCAGAAAAAGGTCAGTCGCCGGCAGCACCGTCACCGCCACGCCGGCCCCGGCGAGCGTCGCCGCCAGCACCGCGAACCGGGCCGGCGGCACGAGCGACATCTGCGTCACGTGGCCCACGGCGACGCGGCCGCCCCAGCCGTATTCCTCGGTCTTGCGGCAGACATACTCGACCTGCATGCCCTCGGGCGTGTCGCCCATGTCCAGGTGCATGTCGATGTCCACGTCCCATTCGCGCGCGATCGCGAAGATGCGGTCGATCTGCCCGCGCGGGTCGGTGTCGATGTAGGGCGCAGCGCCGATCACCCGGGCGCCGCGGCGCAGGCCCTCGACCAGCAGCTCGTCGGTGCCCGGATTGTCCGTCAGGCCCTCCTGCGGGAAGACGCACAGCTCGATGTCCATGGCCCAGGCGTAGTCGCGTGCCAGCTGCTGCACGCCCTCGAAGCCGCGCAGGCCGATGCCGGGGTCCACCTCGACGTGGGTGCGCATGCGGGTCGTGCCCCAGCCGACCGCGCGCTTCAGCGTGCGCTGCCCGCGGGCATAGACGTCCTCCGGCGTGAAGCCGGCCTTGGCTTTGGCGGTGAGGCGCACCGCTTCCGCCACCGAACCCTCGGCGGCAGGGCAGCGATCGAGAATACATGTCTTGTCCAGATGCACGTGCGTTTCCACGAGGCCCGGCAGCAGCAGGCAGCCATCCGCTGTGATCACCGGGGCATCCGCCTGCAGCCGGGGTGCCATCGCCGCGATGCGCCCCGCCGCGACGCCGACATCCAGCGGACCGGAGCCGTCGGCCAACCGAGCGCCCCGTACGATCCAATCCATCACACCGCTGTTCCCAGCCAATCCAACGCCTCGGCCATCCCCTCGACTGGGCCCGCCCGGCTGGTCAGGCGCGCCTCACTCCAGTGAACTGCACTAGGCCTTTCGACACGCCGGTCAAGTTCGCCTTGTAGGCGACCGGCTGATAATACGACCCGAGCGGCAGATAGGGCACGTCTTGCAGGGCCTGCTCCTGGATCTTGCGGGCCAAGGCGAGCTGGGCGGCCTTGTCCTCGGCGAACAGCCACTCGTCGCGCAGCGCCTCCAGCTTCGGCAGGGTGGGCCAGCCGTTATAGGCGCCCTCCCCGTTGCCGCGCATCAGCTGGTGGCTGCCCGGCGTGCTCATGTCGTAGCCGCCGGAGAACGCCGCGAACATGTGCCAGCCGCCCTTCTCCGGCGGCTGACGGCTGACCGAGCGCTGCACGGTGGTGCCCCAGTCGGTCGCGATGACGTCCACGTTCATGCCGAGCTTGCGCAGCATGTCGGCGCCGACCTCGGCGATGGCGTTGATGCGCGGCACGTCGGTGGGCTCGAGGTAGGTGATCTTCTCGCCCTTGTAGCCGGCGGCCTCCAGCTCGCGCTTGAGTTCGGCGAGGCTGTGCTCGCCGCTGAGCGCCGCCATGCCGGCGTCGTTGGCGAGCGGGGTGCCGGTGGTGAAGATGCCGCACCGGCTATCGAACGGGGCGTTGCCGCCGACCACCGCCTCCATGAACTCCCGCTGATTCACTGCCTTCAGCACCGCCCGGCGGATGGCCGGATTGTCGAACGGCGGAAATAGCTGGTTGAACCGGAGAAAGCCGATCAGGCCCTTGGTCTCCACCACCTCGACCTTAAGCGCGCGGTTGGCCTGGAGCGACGGGACCAGGTCCATGAGCGGCTGCTCGACCCAGTCCACCTCGCCGGCCTTCAGGGCGGCGACCTGGGTGGCCGGGTCGGGAGTGGTGATCCACTCCACGCGGTCGAAATGCACCACACGCGGGCCGGCGCAGAAGCTGGCCGTGCCCTGTCGTGGCACGTAGCCTTCGAACTTTGCATACACGTTGCGGGCGCCGGGCACCCGCTCGGCGGGCAAATAGCGGAACGGGCCGCTGCCGACCATCTCGGTCAGCCGGGTATTGGCCGGGGTCCGGGCCAGCCGCCCGGGCATGATGACGGCCATGGTGTTGGTCGGATGCGCCAGGGCGTCGGGCAACAGGTGGAAGCGGCGCTTGAGCCGGAAGCGGATCGTCTGGTCGTCGGGGGCGGACAGCTCCGCGGTCACGGCGGCGAGGGCCTGGCCGAAGGCGTCGTTGACCCACCAGCGCTGGATGCTGGCGACCGCGTCGCGGGCGAGGACCGGAGTGCCGTCGTGGAACCGGAGGTCGTCGCGCAGGGTAAGGGTCCAGGTCAGGCCGTCCGGCTCGGTGGCATAGCCGGCCAGCATCTGCGGCTGCGCCACGCCGTCCGCGTCCATCGCGAACAGGGTGTCATAGACCATCAGCACGTGGTTGCGCGTGACGAAGGCGCTGACGGCGGGATCGAGGAGGGCGAGGTCGGAGTAGGGCACGAACCGCAGCGTGGTCGCGGACTGCGCCCGCACCAGCGCCGGGCGGGCAAGCAGCGCGGCCCCGGTCATTCCAGCCCGAAGCAGGGTTCGACGTCGCATCATTGTCCTCCGACCAAGAGCATTGGCCTTGCAAGCATTGTACCGCGCAGACCGGCGTACCAGGCCCTGCTCCCTCTCCCCCCGGGAGAGGGTCCTAGCGGGACACGTTCACTTCGGATGCAATGCCCAGTGGATGACGGGTTCTGTCTTGCGGAGCTCCTGGTCCCATAGTTAAGCTGGATACGGTCGCCGCACCCCGAATAGGACTGCTTTCGGCCCTGAAAATGCGCAACGGGGAAAAGCTCCACCTGCGCGCCGCAGCTGAATTTCTATGACGACGCCCCCGGGGAGAGCCGGCCTCAAGCCCCGATCACTGACGAAGGATCGATCCATGCCCCAAATCCTGACCGCCGCCGCAGCGCAGGCCCGCCATATTCGCCGCGCCGACATGGTCGCCTGCGAGGTCGCCTTCATCGACTGCAAGATGCCCGGCTCCGAGCGCAAGCAGAACTATTCCCTGGTCGGCCCGGGGGTGACGCAGTCGCGCGACCAGGTGGTGAACCTGACCGAGCCGCACGGCTTCAGCCTGGGCGTCGCCGCCATGCCGCCGGGCACGGTGAACAACCTGCACATCCATTTCACCGCGGAGGTGTTCATGGTCAGCAAGGGCACCTGGACCTTCCGCTGGGGCGCCGATCCCGCGTCGGACGGCTGGGAACACGAGATCGAGGCCGGACCCGGCGACGTGGTCAGCATCCCCACCTGGATCTTCCGCGGCTTCACCAACAGCGGCGCCGACGACGGCTGGATCTTCACGGCCCTGGGCGGCGACGACACCGGGGGCATCATTTGGCACCCCAGCATCCTGGAGACCGCCGCGCATTATGGATTGTACCTGACGCGCGACAACATGCTGGTCGACACCAAGGGCGGCGTCACGGCGCCGGCGCCCGAAGCGCGCATGCCCGCCCTCACGCCGGAGCAGATCGCCCGGCTGCCGCGCTGCACGCCCGAGCAGATGCGTCGCCGGGTGGTCATGGCGTCCGAGCGCGACTGGTCCGCCCGCGCCCTGCTCAGCAGCGTCCTGCCAGGCTTTGCGAGCGAACTCGCCCCCGTCATCGGCCACGGGCTGACCGAGGACCGCGGCCACGCCGCCCCGATCGGCAGCCCGCACGGCTTCAGCGTCGAATGGCTGCGCCTGCCGCCGGGCAGCCGCACCGGCCGGCACGCGATCGCGGAAAAACAGGTCGCCATCGTGCTCAGCGGCACGGCACGGTTCACCCTCAACGAACCCGCCAGCGCCGTCGTGGTCGATGTCGCGGCGGGCGAGTGTTTCTCCACCCCGGGCGACGCCTGGCGCGACATCGCGGCCGGGGACACAACGCTGGAGGTCGCGCTGGTCACCGCGGGCGACCAGCGCAAGCCGATCCAATGGGCGCCCGACATCCTGGCCGCCGCCGCCGCCGCCGCGGCCGGCTGGGGGCTGGACCATGACGGGCATGTCGCCGCGCTCGACCTGCTGCCGCCCTCCACCCGCGCCACCGTCACCGAACGCATGACCCGCGGCACGGCCGGGACGTCCCATGCAGCCTAAGGTCGGCACCTATGCGGACGTTCCCGCGTTCATCTACGGCATCACCCGCGAAATCTGGGAGGACCGCGGCGTCGGCGGCAAGCTCGACCGGCTTTATGCGCCGGACATCCTGCTGCAGGCGCCCACCGGCCTGACCACGGACAACCGCGGCGTCACCGCGCAGACCCTGCAAACCCTGCACCAGTTTCCCGACCGCCAGCTCGTCGGCGAGGACGTCGTCTGGGCGGGATACGAGGACGGCTCGTTCCTGTCCTCGCACCGGCTCGTCTCGGTGATGCGCCACCAGGGCAGCGGCAGCTACGGCCCGGCCTCCGGGCGCACCGTGCGGTCGCGCATCATCGCGGATTGCTGGGTGGTGGACGGGGTCGTGACCGAGGAGTGGCTGGTGCGCGACCAGGCGGCCTTTGCGCGCTGCATCGGGCTGGAGCCGCGGCAGCTCGCCCGGCAGATGGCCGACGACGACCTGCGCATGACGGGGCGAGTCGCATTCTATCTGCCGGAGCACGATCGGCCCGGCCGCTACCGGCCCGAGGTGCAATTGGGGGCGGAGGTGGAGCTGTATCGCCGGGGCTACGAACGGCTTTGGCACGATAAGGACCTGTCGGCAGTCCGAGAACTGTATTTCCACGGCGCCAACCTGCACGCGCCCGGCGGCGAGACCCACTATGGCCACGTCGACATCGACCGGTTCTATTTGGGCTACCTCGCCTCGTTTCCCGATGCGGCGTTCAGCGTCGAAAGCGCGACCGTCAACCGCGACCCTGGTCAGGCGGTGCGCGTGGCGCTGCGCTGGAGTCTGCGCGGCACCCATACGGGCTTCGGCCACTTCGGCCCGCCGACCGGCGCGCCGATCTATGTCATGGGCCTGAGCCACGCCCATGTCGTCGAGGGGCGGATTGCCGCCGAGTGGCTGCTGACCGACGAGGTCTCGATCTGGAAGCAGATCCTGGCGCACGGCGAATAGCTCCGGCGATGGACGACCAGCCCGCCATCGACCACCCTGCCCTGCTGCCGTCGGCGTACGCGCCGTATCGCGATCCCCGCGACTACATCCTGAGCTGGACCGACGCGATCTGGGTCGACCGCGGCCTGGGCCGGCTGACCGAGCATTATGCCCGCGACGTGAAGGTCCACACCGCATACGGCGAGACCTACGACTGGGACCACGTCGTGCAGAACTCGCTGCAGAAGTTCGCGGCGTTCCCGAACGGCGGCGGCGGCCACGGCGAGGACGTGATTTGGGAACAGCGCGGCCGCAACGGCTTCATCAGCTCGCACCGCGTGTTCAAGTCCGGCACCCACACGGGCTACTGGACCTATGGGCCGCCCACCGGACGCGACTGGATGTCGCGCACGGTCGCGCACTGCCTGGTGCAGGACAACAAGATCACGGAAGAATGGCTGGTCCGCGACGAGTGGGCAGTGTTGGAGCATCTGGGCCTGGACCCATACCGCGTCGCCGCCGACCTGGCCGACGCCAGCCCGGTGCTCGGCCGGGCGATGACGGCGGGCGGCGACGCCGGTGCGTTCGCCGGGCATATCGCGGACCCGGCCCGCCGCGGCGTGTCCGGCCCGCGCCCGGCCACCCACGCGGCGGAGTGCGCGCTGGTCCAGGGCATGTTCGAGGAGGTATGGAACCAGCGCCTGTTCAACCGGGTGCCGGCCTATTTCGACCGCCAGATCGTCTGCCACTCCGTCCGCATGAAGCGGGTGCAGGGCATCGACCCCTACCAGATCGAACTGATCAACCTGCTGGCAACCTTCCCGGATTTCCGGGTGGAAGTGCGGGACATCGCCGTGCTGGACGGGCCGGAGAACGGCCTGCGGGTGGCGGCGATCTGGCTGCTGCGCGGCACCTATTGCGGCGTCCCGACCTATGGCCCCGTCACGCGCACGCCGGTGAAGGTGCTGGGCGCCAGCCACTTCGAGCTGCGGGATGGGAAGGTGCTGCGCGAATGGCGCATCTTCGACGAGGTCGCCATCCTGGCGCAGATCTACGCCGGGCGCCGCGCGGCGGCTTGACGCCGGGCGCCACGCGGCGGCTTCGCCAGCCGCACAGCCGAAGTGCGGTGATCTGGTTCGCTTGTCTGAATAAGCGGAGAGTGACGGTGCCACGACAGGAGAAGGCTATGGATGGGTCCGAGCCGCAGCAGGCTATCAGCCCAGGAACTGGTGCGGCAAACGCGGCGCGCGACCTTCGTGCCGAGGCCAGGGCCGTGCTGCAGGTGGAAAAGCACGACTACACCGACCTGCGCCCCAATAGCCGGGCGCCGGCGCAGGGCATGGCCGGGTTCGACCCGATCTACACCGACATCGTCGACTACATCATCCGCTGCACCCACCGCATCTGGGACGAGAAGAACGTCGGGCTGATCTACAGCCACTACGCCCACAACGCCGTCGTTTATTCCTCGATGGGCACCAGCTACTCGCGCGAGGAGGTGGTCCGCGCCACCCTGCAGCGCATCGCCGAGTATCCGGAGCGGCGGGGTCTCGGCACCCAGGTCATCTGGGGCGGCAACGACGTGGACGGGTTCTACACCTCGCACCTCGTAACCAGCGTCGGCCGGTTCACGGCGCCGGGTCCGTATGGCATGCCCACCGGCAAGACCTTCTACTCCCGCGCCATCGCCGACTGCATGGTGTTCCAGAACCGTATCTACCGGGAATGGCTGGTCCGGGACAACATGGGGCCGCTGCTGCATCTCGGCGTCGATCCCGACGGGGTGGCGACGAAGATGGCAGCCGAGCAGGCGTCGTGCGGCGCGACCGCGCCACAGCTCGGCGACCCGGCCCGGCTGCTGGGGCAGGAGCCGCCGGCCGAGCGCATCGACGCCTCGATCGCCGGCACCGACCAGGAGGCGGCGCTGCTGCAAACGCTGCACGAGATCTGGAACTGGCGCATGTTCGGCCGGGTGCGGGAGGCGTATGCGCCCAATGTCGTGTGGCACGGACCGCGCATGCGCGACCTGTATGGCCCGGCCGCGGTGACGCAGCAGCTGATGGGGCTGCTGGCGATGATCCCGGACGCGACCTGGACGCCGCATCACGTTTGTTCCGTCGAGAACTCGAACGAGGGCGGCAGCAAGCTCGCGGTGCGCTGGACGCTGGAGGGGCATCACACCGGATGGGGCGTGCTGGGGGCGCCGACGGGCAAGCCGCTGTTCGTGATGGCGATGTCGCAGTTCCATTTCGTCGGCGGCCGCATCGCCGACGAATACACGCCGTGGGACGAACTGGCGCTGCGGGTGCAGCTCAAGCTGCCACCGGCGTAGCACTGCGACGGAGGCCGGCGCACGAGGGCCTTGCGGAGGCAAGCCGTGGTTGCAACAGTGCCGTAGAAGGAGGACCAGCATGTCGACAGCCCCCGCCGCGCCGACTATGACGCCGAAGGGCGATGCGATCCTCCAGGCGCGCGGGATCGTCAAACGGTTCGGCCATGTCGAGGCGCTGCGGGGCGCGGACTTCGACGCCTATGCCGGCGAGGTCACGGCATTGATCGGCGACAACGGCGCCGGCAAGAGCACTCTCGTGAAGATTCTCTCCGGTGTTTACTCGGCCACGTCGGGCCAGATGATGGTGGACGGCAAGCCGGTGTCGTTCGCCTCGCCATCCGACGCGCACGCCATCGGCATCGAGACGGTATATCAGGACCTTTCCGTCTGCCCGGACCTCAGCCCGTCCGCCAACATGTATATGGGACGCGAGGCGCTGCGGCCGGGGCTGCTCGGCCGGCTTGGCTTTCTCGACAACGCCACCATGCGGCGGGAAAGCGCCGTCGCCTTCCAGCGGCTGAAGGTCGCGCTGAAGGACATGGACGCGCCGATCGCCAGCCTGTCCGGCGGCCAACGGCAGAGCGTCGCCATCTGCCGCGCGGCGATGTGGGCCAAGCGCGTCGTATTCATGGACGAGCCGACGGCGGCGCTCGGCGTCGTGCAGACGGCGCGGACACTCGACCTGATCCGCCGCATCCGCGACACCGGCGTGGCCGTCGTGCTCATCAGCCACAACATGCGCGACGTGATCCAGGTGGCCGACACGGTCGAGGTGCTGCGGCTTGGCCGCCGCATCGCGTCCATGCGCAACACGGGCATTACCGTGCCGGACCTGGTGGGCGCGATGACCGGGGCGCTCGACGCCGTATCGGACCCGGCTGAACCAGGAGTGGCCGCATGAGCCAGGATGTGACGCTTCCCCGGCAGGGCGCCGCGGACGAGCCGGCCGGCCTGCAGGCGCCGCAAGCCCTGGGCAGCAGGCTCAAGGCGGCGATGTCGTCCTCGCCCTTCTACATGGGCCTCATCCTCCTCGCGCTGGTCGCATTCTTCTCGTTCCTGCACCCAGCGACCTTCGCCAGCAGCTACAACGTCCGCAACATCTTCCTCGACGCCTCCGTGCTGCTGATCCTCGCGGTTGGGACGACCTACATCATGATCGCCGGCGGCTTCGACCTGTCGATCGGGTCCGTGCTGGTGTTCTCGGGCGTGGTCGCGGCGCAGGTGATGCTGGAGCTCGGCACCGACAGCCTATGGACAGTCGCGGTCGGCTTCGTCGTGGCGCTGCTGTGCGGGGCGGCCTGGGGCGTGTTCAACGGGTTCTGCATCACCAAGCTGCGCGTGTCCGCGCTGATCTCGACGCTCGGGACGATGGGCGCGGCGCTCGGGGCGGCCTACCTCGTGACCGACGGCAACGACATCCGCACCGTGCCGAACGCCCTGATCGCGTTCGGTCACGGCTCGATCGGCGGGGTGCCGTGGCTCGTGGTCATCACCGCGATCGTGGCGGTGATCGGCGGGATCGTGCTGCATATGACCCGGTTCGGCCGCCACACCTTCCTCGTGGGCTCCAACCCAGAGGGGTCGCGCCGGGCCGGGATCAACGTATCCGGGCACCTGCTGCGGCTATATGCACTGAGCGGCCTGCTGGCCGGGTTCGCGGCGATGCTGTCCTTGGGACGGTTCTCGACCACGACGCTCGAAGGTCACGCGAACGACCCGCTGGAGGCAATCACCGCGGTGGTGCTGGGCGGCACCGCCCTCACCGGCGGGCGCGGCACCATCATCGGCACGGTGGTCGGCGTGTTCATCCCGGCCGTGCTGGCGAACGGCTTCATCATCATGGGCATCCAGCCATTCTGGCAGATGGTCGTAATCGGCTTCGTCGTCATCGCCGCGGTCTATGCCGACCAGATCAAGCGTCAGAAAAGCGAGCGCATGTAGCCGCCGCGGCCGTCCAAGTCTCTGCTGGCTGAATATACCGGAGGACCACAAAATGCGCCCGAAACTCGCAGCCGCGCTTGTTCTGTCGATGGCGGCGCTGCCCTTCGCCGCCTACTCACAGGAAAAACCGTTCAAGATCACCTACATCCAGGGCGTGACGGGCAACCCGTTCTACATGTCCGTCGCCTGCGGCGGGACGGAGGCGGCGAAGCGCCTCGGCGTGACATTCGACTCCCAGGGGCCGCAGCAGTACACCCCCGCCCTGCAGATGCGGGTGTTGAATGCGGTCATCGCCGGGCAGCCTGATGGCATCATGTTCACCGCCGACGACCCGGTGGCGCTCACCGCGACCCTGCTCGAGGCGAAGGAGCGCGGGATCAAGATCCTCTCGATCGACGGCGACGTGAAGGATTTGAGCGTCGCCGTCTCCAACATCCAGTCCGACAACTTCGAGGGCGGCGCCCAGGCCGGCAAGAAATTGGCCGAGCTGATCGGCGACAAGGGCGAGGTGATGGCGCTGATGAACTCGCCCGCCGCCAACGTCGCCCAGCAGCGCCTGCAGGGCTTCCAGGAGGAGATCGCCAAGCATCCCGGCATCAGCTTCCTCGGCGTGCAGTACAGCAACAACCAGACGGCAAAGGCGGCGTCGATCATCACCTCCACGGTCGCGGCGCATCCGGAGCTCGCCGGCGTGTTCACCATCACCACGAACAACACCGAGGGCGCGGCCACCGGCGTGCGCGAGGCCCAGCGCGAGGGCAAGATCAAGATCGTAGGGTTCGACACCTCCGACCCGATCGTCGAGGCGATCCGCAAGGGCATCGTCTCGGCCGACGTCGTGCAGTATCCGTATCGCGTCGGCCAACTGGGCGTCGAGATGATGGTGGACGCACTGCAGGGCAAACCGGTCGAGCGCCAGGTGCACACCCCCTTTGTGGTCGCGACGCCGCAGAACATTGATACGCCCGAGGTGCAGAAGTTCATCTACCGCACGAACTGCCGCTGATGCGCCGGGTCAATCCGATGCTGCAAGGCGTTCGGACTCAATAGTGCCCGCTTAACCGAGGGAGCGACACGGGCGGCCGTTCACGGTATCTGGCTTGCCTGTTTTATGGCGGTCGATTATCCCCGCCTGACGTAGCCATCCGAAGCGGCGCTGCGTGGCTGCGGGCGGCGGCGACCTCGCGCTCGCGGCCACCCAGTTCCATGAACTCGGCGATGTGCGGGCGGTGCTCGATCTGCAGGCGATGCAGGGCGTGCGTCGCCTCGACCAGCGTGCCGTTGCGTCCCAGCATCGCGTCGCCGATCTCGATCAGCCGCAGGTTCGGCCAAGCCTTCTCGCGTATTCCATGGACCAGCATCAGGACCGTGTCCGCATGCTGCTCCGGCAGCGCCTGGGCCAGGATCAAAGCCATGGAGGCAGTCGAACGGGAGATGCCGGCGTGACAGTGGACGAGCAGATGCGCCGTCGCTTTGGGCTCGGCCAGCAAGTCGCGGCCGAGCGCCAGGATGCGCTCGACGTGCTCGGGCTGCGGAACGAGAAGGCCGGGCGTCTCGTCGATGATGTCGTGGAAGCGCACTTCCACTTTGTGGTGCTCGCCAAAAGCGCCGAATGCCTCGGGCACCGGGTAGTCTGGGTCAAGTATGGACAGGACGTGGCTGGCGCCCGTGCTGCAATGCCCGGCCAGTTCCTCGATGCCGCATACGGTGATGCCAAAGGTGGGCGCTGCACTGCTCATGGGACTCCTGCTCGCCGTTCCAGAGTGGCCATCATGCGGCGGGGCGGCTGAAATCACCAGGATGCGCCCGTCACGGCAGGTCTGCCCGCTTCAGGCGGCAGCGGGAACAGGTCGAGGACAAGGCAGTCAAGGATTTAGCCGACGACCTCGTTCGTCAGCTCCGCAGCCTTCCGGTGGCGGGACGTGACCATCTCTTCATGCAAGCGCCTGATAGTTTGCGAGCCGGTCGTCGTGCAGCAGAACGGCAGCAGCGCGTGGACGAAGCACGCCAGCCCGCCGCGGAGCATCGCGCCGGAAAACCGCATGGCCACCTGAAAGTGCTCGCCGTAGGTTTCGCCAACATTGCTGGGGTGCTCGGTGAATGACATGCGCATGATCGGACGCTCCGCTTGATTTCATAGGGGCACAGGATCGTGCATTTGCGTGGCAAATGGATTGCGTTTTCCATCCCATTTCGCGAGCGAAGCGTCATATCATGCTAACGAGATCGGCAATCGTGGTATGATGTTCCATGGATGACCTTGACCGGCGTATTCTTCACTGGCTGCAGCAGGATGCGTCGCTGCCAGTTGCGGAGCTTGCCGAACGGGTCGGCATGTCGCCCACGCCGTGCTGGCGCCGGGTGCAGAAGCTGACGAAAGACGGCGTCATCCTGCGACGGGTCGCGCTGCTGGACGCCAAGCGGATCAATGTCGGCGTGAACGTATTCGTCAGCATCCGCACGAACCAGCACAAGAAGGAGTGGGCCGACCTATTCTGCCGCGTGGTGATGGCGTTCCCGGAGGTGATCGGCTTTTACCGGATGGCGGGCCAAATCGACTATTTGATGCACATCGTCGTGCCGGGGATCGACGCCTATGACGACGTTTATACCCGGCTGATCACGCAGATCGAGCTCTATGACGTCAGCGCAAGCTTCGCGATCGAGACGATGAAATCCACTACCGCATTGCCGCTCGAATACCTCGGGCGTGACCTGGGCTGACGCCGGCGCCTGCCAATCCGCTTCAGCAACGACTGTTGTGGAAGCGTGCCGGGCGGCCTAGGCTGAACCCGAGCTAAGCCGCTTCCAAGCGTAGGACGGCCAGTGGGCGAAGCAGCGGCCGCTCGATGCCACCCGCGCAAGGCTCGGAGGACGATCTCAGCAGGAGAGCACCGTTATGGCGACTTGGACACCGGATCCGACGTTCTATCCCTCGCCGCGTATGGCCATGAAGGCGCCTGCGGAAACGCTCGCCTACGTCGCGAGCTTCGACCCGACGCGCCGGGTGCCGGACGCGATCAGCGTGGTCGACGTCGACCCGGGATCGGCCACCTACGCCCAGATCGTCGGGAGCGTGCCGATGCCGAACACCGGCGACGAGCTGCATCATTTCGGCTGGAACGCCTGCAGCGCCTGCCTGTGCCCGAACGCGCCGCATCCGCATTCTGAGCGGCGCTACCTCGTCGTGCCCGGCCTGCGCTCTTCGCGCATCCATATCCTCGACGTGAAGGCCAACCCGCGCCAGCCGCAGATCGTCCGGGTGCTGGAGCCGGCCGAGGTCGCCGAACGCTCCGGCTACACGCGCCCGCACACGGTGCATTGCGGGCCGGAGGGCATCTATGTCGCAGCACTAGGCAACGCGCAGGGCGAGGCGCCTGGCGGCGTGTTCCTGATGGACCACGAAACATTCGACATCCGCGGCCAGTGGGAGATCGACCGCGGGCCGCAGCGTCTCGCCTACGACGTATGGTGGCACCTCGGCCATGACACGATGGTCACGAGTGAGTGGGGCCTGCCCGCGACGTTCGAGAACGGCCTGGTGCCTGAGATCCTGCTTGGCGGCAAGTATGGCCACAAGCTGCACTTCTGGGACCTGCACTCGCGCAAGCATAAGCAAGAAATCGACTTCGGGGCGGAGAACCAGCTCGTGTTCGAGTTGCGCCCAGCGCACGACCCGACCAAGGCGTACGGCTTCGTCAACTCGGTGATCAGCCTCAAGGACCTTTCCGCCTCGATCTGGACCTGGTATCGCGAGGGTGATGCCTGGGCGGTGCGCAAGATCATCGAAATCCCCGCCGAGCCGGCCGACCCCTCCACGTTGCCGGACATGCTGAAAGGGTTCGGCGCGGTGCCGCCGCTCGTCACCGACATCGACCTGTCGATGGACGATCGCTTTCTTTATGTCGCCTGCTGGGGTACCGGTGACCTGCGCCAATACGACGTGTCCGACCCGTTCGCGCCGAAGCTCGTCGGAACCGTCCGCATCGGCGGCATCGCCTCCCGCGCGACGCACCCGAAGGCCAAGAACGGCGCGCTCAATGGCGGGCCGCAGATGGTGGAGATCAGCCGCGACGGCAAGCGGGTCTACTTCACCAACTCGCTTTATGGCGCGATCGACGACCAGTTCTATCCCGAGGGAATCGACGGCTGGATGGTGAAGCTCGACGCCAAGCCCGAGGGAGGCATCGCCTTCGACCCCGAGTTCCTCATTGAATGGCCGAAAACGCACCGGCCGCATCAGGTGCGCCTGGAGGGCGGCGACTGCTCGTCAGACTCCTACTGCTACCCGTGAAGCCCGGACCGGGGGAACGCCCATAGAAAACGCCTGGCCCTGGCTCAGCTTCGCCGGGCTCGGCCTGTTCCATGGCCTCAACCCGGCGATGGGCTGGCTGTTCGCGGTGGCGCTCGGCCTGCACCGCGGCAGCCGCCGGGCCGTGCTGCTGGCGCTTCCGCCCATGGCCGCCGGCCACGCGCTGTCCATCGGGCTCGTGGCGGCGACCGTGATGGCGATGGGGAACGTGGTCGACGCAACCGCCATGCGCGTGATCGCGGGTGGCATGCTCGTGCTTTGGGCGGGATATCATTGGCTTTATGGCCACCGCCATCGCGTGCGCGTCGGCATGACCGTGGGCGCCGCGGGCCTCGCGCTATGGTCGTTCCTGATGGCGACCGCGCACGGCGCCGGTTTGATGCTGCTGCCCGCTCTCATGCCGCTGTGCACGGGCATGTCAAGCCCCGGCGGAGGATCGCTGCTGATCGCGCTCGCGGCCGTGGCGGTGCACACGCTCACCACGCTGGCGGCGACGGGGCTGGTCGCGCTGGCCGTGCACGACTGGCTCGGCCTGGCCGTCCTGCGCCGGGGCTGGATCAACTTCGACCTGCTGTGGACCGGCGCGCTGGTCGCGACCGGCCTCGTGCTGATCGTCACAGCCTGAGACGGCCCAGCGGCTGACAGGCCAGGGCGCATACGACGGTCAGGCGCCGAAGTGCGCCGCTTCGGTGCGGCGTAGCCCCTCAGGAGGCCGTCATGGACATCGCCGCGATCGGCGGCTCCACGCCGTCCGGCAGCGGGCTGCGATAGGGCGTGGCGCGCGTCCGCTCGCGGAGGTCGGCCTTGGCCCGCTCGATCAGCTCCGGATCCTGGATCGCCTCCACGGCCGTCGCCGCCATCACCTTCGCCACGAATGCCAGGCCCTTATGCGCGGCCGGGCTTTTTCCCTGCGACGTGAGCTGCCACGAATGGCCTGGCGTCCCGATCGCATAGGTCGCGGCATGCGCCTGCACCGTCGGCACCACCCACGACACGTCGCCCACGTCCGTCGAGCCGATCATCGGATCGCGCTTCGTATCCATCGGCACGACCGCATCGTGCAGCGGCGTGTCGGCCTTCGGCTGCACGCCCACCCGGCGATACGCCGTTGCAAGATCCTCCGGCGCCAATGTTCCCTGGATTGCTTGAGCAAAGGCCCGGTCCGCCTCATCCCATCGTGGCGGGCCAAGCCGCTGCATCGTCTCGAACATCGCACACTCCAGCGGCGCGTTGCCCAATAGGTTCGAGACAGCCGACAATACGTGGATGTCCACCTGGGTTTCGGTCATCAGCGCGGCGCCCCGGGCTACGTTCTTCACCCGCTCCAACAGCGTCAGCATGGTCGGCAGCTCACGTGCACGGACCGAGTAGCGTACGCGTGCCTTCGCCTGCACCACGTTGGGCGCGATCCCGCCGCCGTCGATCATCGCGTAGTGGATGCGCGCGTCCGAGGGCATGTGCTCGCGCATGTAGTTCACGCCGACATTCATCAGCTCCACCGCATCGAGCGCCGATCGGCCCAGATGCGGTGCCGCCGCGGCGTGCGAAGCCCGTCCATGGAATGCGAAGTCAACCCGCGTATTGGCCAGGGACAGCGCGTCTGCCACCTCGTTGAAAGCGTTCGGGTGCCAGGTTATGGCGATGTCCACGTCACGAAACCCGCCGTCGCGCACCATGAATGCCTTGGCCGCCCCGCCCTCCTCGGCCGGGCAGCCATAGTAGCGCACCCGGCCCGCCGTTCCCGTCGCAGCCAGCCAATCCTTCACGGCGGTTGCGGCAAGCATTGCGGCCGACCCAAGCAGGTTATGCCCGCAGCCATGGCCGTTGCCGTTGCCCGGCACGGGCCGATGCTCCGCGACGCCCGCCTCTTGGCTTAGCCCCGGCAAAGCGTCGTATTCACCAAGGATGGCGATCACCGGGCCGCCGGACCCTGCCTCCCCGACCACCGCCGTGGGAATGCCCGCAACATTCTGCGTTACGGCGAAACCTTGCCGGCGCAACTCGGCAACGTGCTCAGCGACGGACCGGTGCTCCATGTAGCACGTTTCCGGCATGCCCCAGACCCGGTCGGCGAGGGCGCTGAATGTTTCGCGCTTTGCGTCGACCAAATCCCAGATCTGTTCGGTGTTCTGCATCGCGGGGATCTCCTTTGCGGCGGCCGTGTTCGGTGGCAAACTCCACGACGCTCATGCGGACAAGGCCATCATATGGAACTCACGGTCGCACCCTGCCAGTTTCCAGTTTCCGCGAAAATAGGTACCAACCAAGCGCTCATCGCCGACCTGATGACCTCAGGCAAGGCGCCGATGTCGCCCATTTTCCGGAGGCGAGCCTTTCGGGCTACACCGGCGTGGACTTCGCCTCCTTCGACGGGTTCGACTGGGACGCCCTTCGAACCGCCACGCGCGGCATCATGTCGCTCGCGCGCGACTTGCGGCTCTGGGTCGTCCTCGGATCGGCGCATGAGCTGACCGCCGGCAAGCCCCACAACTGCTCATATATCATCGACGCCGGCGGACAGCTCGTGGACCGCTACGACAAGATGTTCTGCGCCGGCGACAGCGGGGAAACTTCCGGCGACCTGCTCCACTACGCTGCCGGCAGCCATTTCTCGGTGTTCACCGTCAACGGCGTCCGCTGCGGTGTGCTGATCTGTCATGACTACCGGTATCCGGAGCTTTACCGCGAGTACAAGAAGCGCGGCGTCCAGGTCGGCTTCCATGCCCACTCCGCGCGGGATATCGATGCGGCGCTTGGAGCAGCCGAGGCCGGACTCCGCGCCGTGGCTGGGATGGGGTAGGGTGTGTCCGCAAGAGCGGTTTTAACCAAAGCAGGATCATGCCGAGCGTGTTGTCGATGTGTTGGAGCTGGTCAACGATTTCCGGCCGTTCAAACGGTCTGCCTGAGTTCTGCGGCCGAGAAGATGCGCCTCGTTGCGGGATGATGATGCCGTGGTGATACCCGTCTCGACTGCCTGGTGCGCAGCACGCGCGAGCAGCCCGGCATCGCCGCGCCCCGGGGTGGCGCCATGACCCCGCCCGCCCGCCTTCTCTTGCTGGCCGCACTCGCTCCCCTGGCCTGGCTGGCGGCTGCGGCGAACCGGACGCGGCGGAGCGGCTACGCTGAGCTTGGTCGTTCGTCCAAGGTGATGCGCGAGGTGGGCGCCGTCTTCGATCGCATGTCGGCGACGCTCGCGGCGCGCGAAAGGGAGCGCGACCGGGCCGAGGACGCCCGGCGAGCGGGAGAAGCGCGGCTGGCGCGGCTGCTCGCCCTCACGCCGGCCGGCGTCGTTGAGCTGGATGTCGAAGGCCGCTTCGCCTACGCCAACGCCGCGGCCGAGCGAGTCCTCGGCGCCCAGCCAGACGGATCGGTGGGCCGGCATTACCTTGACCCGTCCTGGCAGGCTACGGCGCACGACGGTACGCCGATCCCACCCGACCGCCTGCCGGTCGCCTGGGCGCTGCGGGGCGAGGCGGTGAAGGACTACGAGCACGCCGTCACTGCCCTGGATGGACGGCGCGTGGTGCTGCTCGTGGACATCGTGCCGGTGCGCGGGGAAAGCGGCCAGATTGAAGGCGCGCTCGGAGCCTTCCAGGACGTCACCGCCCGGCATGCGGCGGTGCAGGCCTTGAACGAGAGCGAGCTTCGCTTCCGCAGCTTCGTCGAGAACTCGACGGACGTGCTGTGGATCGTGGACGTCGAGGCCGGGCGGCTGGAATATCTCAGCCCTTCATTTGAACAGGTCTGGGGCGAGCCGCGCGAGCGTGTCATGCAGGACCTCGACCGCTGGTCGGCAACCGTTCACCCCGATGACCGTGCACGCACCAGGGAAAGCCTGCCGCGGCTGCTTGCGGGCGAGACGTACGGCGTTGAATACCGGATCACACGGCCCGACGGCGCCGTGCGCTGGATGCGCGACACCGGCTTCCCAATGCCGGGGTCGGATGGGCGCATTCGGCGCATCGGCGGCATTGCCCAGGACGTGACCGAGCAGAAGAAGGCCGAGCACCGGCTCGCCGCGAGCGAGGCGCGGTTCCGCCACATGGCCGACAGCGCACCGGCGCTGATCTGGATGACCGATGCGCAAGGCCAGGCGGTCTTCGCCAACATGCACTTCAACCACATGTTCGGCTGCCCAGCAGCGGAGATGCTGGGCGAGGGCTGGACAAAGGTCCTGCTGGACGAGGATGTTGGGCCGTTCTGTGCTACCGTAACGGGCGCGCTCAAGACGCAGCAGCCGTTTCGCACCGAGGTGCGGGTGCGCGACAAGGCCGGCCAGATCCGTTGGATGCGCTGCGACGGCGTGCCGCGCCTCGACGACGCGGCGACCTTCCTCGGCTACACCGGATGCGCCGTGGACATCACCGAGGCGCGGCTCGCCGCCGATGTGATGGAGGCCCGGGTCGCCGAGCGCACGGCGGCGCTGACCCAAGCGGTGAATGCCCTGCACGCCGAGGCGCTGGAACGCGAGGAGGCCGAGGCGGCACTGCGCCAGAGCCAGAAGATGGAGGCGGTGGGTCAGCTCACCGGCGGCATCGCGCATGACTTCAACAACATGCTGCAGGCGATCGGCGGCAGCTTGGAGCTTATGCACAAGCGCGTCGGGCAGGGACGGATGGACGAGGCTGGGCAGCTCGTCGACACCGCGCGCCAAACGGTGAAGCGCGCGGCGTCGCTGACGAACCGGTTGCTCGCCTTCGCGCGCCGGCAGGCGCTGCAGCCGCGCGCCGTCGAGCCGGACGACCTCATCGAGAGTATGGCCGACCTGATCCGCCGGACGACGGGATCGGGCATCAGGGTCGAACTGAGCAGGGGCGAGGGTATCTGGACCGTGCTGTGCGACCCGAACCAGCTTGAGAACGTGCTGCTCAACCTCACCATCAACGCGCGCGACGCCATGCCCGACGGCGGTAGGCTCATTATCGGCACCAAGGACGTTAGCTTGTCGGAGGTCGACGTCGCCGGCCACGAAGGGGCGAGACCCGGCGACTATGTCGAGATCTCGGTCGCCGACACCGGCACGGGCATGGACGAGGCCACGCGGGCGCACGCCTTCGAGCCGTTTTTCACCACCAAGCCGCTTGGGCAAGGGACCGGTCTGGGCCTGTCCCAGCTCTACGGTTTCGTGCGGCAATCGGACGGGGTCGTGCGTCTCGACAGTGCGCCGGGCCAGGGCACGGTGGTTCGGCTCTACCTTCCACGTCACGACTCAGTGCAAAGGCATGAGGAGAGGGCGGCGCCGAGGACCGAGCCGGAGGGGGCCAGCGCGGGCGAAACGGTGCTGCTGGTCGAGGACGAGGACAGCGTGCGCGCGGTGGCGGCCGAGCATCTCCGCGAGCTCGGCTACACTGTCATGGAGGTCACGGATGGCGCAGCGGCACTCCGCCTGCTCCGTTTCGGCGCACGCGTGGACGTGCTGGTGACCGATGTCGGCCTGCCCGGCGGGCTGAATGGGCGACAGGTCGCCGACGCCGCGCGCGAGCGCAGGCCGGACTTGCCGGTGCTGTTCATCACGGGCTACGCCGATGGTGCGCTGGACAGCCAACTCGAGCGGGGGATGGAGGTGATCGGCAAGCCGTTCGCGCTGGATGCCCTCGCCACGCGTGTGCGAGCGATGCTCGAAACAGCGCCGGTCAGCTGATCTTTGGAGCAGCGTTTGGAACCATTAGGCTCAGTCGAGCATTGCATGGTGTGTAAACCAAGGAGCATGGCACATGCTGGATCGTAAGACTGCCGTCGCGGCTTTTGCGGCTCTCATGCTCGGCGTTTCCGGGGTTGCGATACGGCCCGCGCTCGCCCAGACCGGGAAGGCTCCCGGCGAGAAAGAGTCGAGCGGCATGGCGCCCTCGTCCGGCAACACCGGCGCGGCGAACAACGGCGTCGGCACCAGCGGTTCGCTTGACCACGACGCCGGGAAAGCCAGCAGCACGGTGGCCGGCGTGAATGGCGGGAAGACGGGTTTCGGCGGCGGCAGCAGCTCAGCCGGAGCTGGCGGAAAGATCGAGGGCGACCCGGCGCAGGGCGGCGGCAATCAGCCCAAGGACGCCCCAGCTCCTCAGCGGTAGTCTTCGGTCGTCCGCGTAACGGGCCGTGCAGCGCCGGCATAGGGATCGAGGCCGTGCCGCGTTTGGGCCACCACACGGCAATCGGCGCACATGCGGATGCGATCGGTGATGGCTGGGTCGGTAAACATCCAGTGACGGCCCTCCAGCTGCGCCACGACTTTGTCAATCGAGGATTTCACGCCGAACGGCTTGGCGCAGCGGATGCAGATCGCGGGCGGTTCCTCCTTGATTATCACCTCATTCCGCCGGGCCATGCCGAAGACCGCCCGTGGCTCCAGGCTGACCACCTGCTCGGGGCAGGTAGTCTGGCACAGCCCGCACTGCACGCAGAGGTCCTCGACGAACTTAAGCATCGGACGCTCGGAGTGGTCCCGCAACGCGGATGTCGGACAGGCGGACACGCAGGCGAGGCACAGGGTGCAACCGGCGGTGTCGACCTGCACGCGGCCGATCGGCGCGCCACGGGGCAGCGGCAGCACATCGGCCGGCGTCGGCGCTGCCTGCTGGATGGCGTTCAGCGCTTGGGTGGTCAGGGCCGTCTTGTTGCCGGTCGGCAAGTATGGCGCCGGCGTCATGCCGGCCCGGAGCGGCAAATCCAGCAGAGCCTCGGCGAGCTCAAACGGATCGTCGGCGATCAGCGGCACGAGCCGCCCGGCGCCATGGCCGAGCGGGCCGAGGATCGCCTCCAGCAAGGTCACCTCGCGCAGGATCGCGTCCTGTCGGGCACGGTCGCGGCGGCCAACCAGCACGCGCAGTTCGGCCGCACCGAAGGCGAAAGCCGTCGCGAACGCGTCCAGCCCGAACTGGCCCGCCATGGGAACCGGGATCACCCGCGCGGGCAGCCCGTCCCCGTGCCGGGCCAGCATGTCAATGAGCGGCGCGCCATGGGCTGCGTCGTGCAGCAGCAGCACGGGCGGCGTCGAACCTCCCGCTTTGCGATAGGTGACGAGCAGGGTGCGGAGATAGCGGGCCGTCGCCTCTGCGCTCGGCGCCGTAAGCTGCACCGCCGTGGTCGGGCACACCGCAGCGCAGGTGCCGCAGCCCGCGCAGATATGCGGATCTATCGCGACGCTTTCGCCCGCTGGGCTGATTGCGCCGGTTGGGCACACGTCGAGGCAGCGGGTGCAGCCGACCTTGCCCGACCGGGAATGCGCACAAAGGCTCGGATGCAGCGCCACGTAGCGCGGCTTGTTGAAGGTGCCAACCAGGTCGGCGGCCGCGAACAGCGCGCGCTGCACGCCGACGGGATCGTCGGGCGAGGCGCGCAGGTAGCCCTCGCGGTGCTCGTGCGCCGGGAACATGGGCAGGCCACCACTCAGGTCGATGAGGACGTCGCAACGGGATCGGGCGCCGTCGCGGGCGGCGCCGAACTGGAGTACGCGCCGTGAGGACGGCAAGGGCGCGGCGAACCCGTCCACCACGAGGTCAAAGGCGCCGAGATAGCCAGTGGCGCGGCTGATGGTGCCGCGCACCACGGGGTATTCATCGACGCGCGGCGGCGTCAGCTCGGCGGTCCCGGTAATGATGACCGTGAGGTCCAGCCGGTCGCGCAGCTGCTCCGCCGCGGCGACCGCGACGTCGTCCCGGCCGTAGATGACGGTCACGCCCTCGGATTGCAGCGCGACCTCGGCAGCCGGCGCGGGCTCCGGTGCCTGTGCGGCCGCGGCGATCAGGGCCGTCATCTTCGGCAGCGCCTCCGCCGCCTCATTCGACCAGCCGGCGCTTTCCCGGATATTGACGAACCCGAGCCTCGTAGCGGACGCCGTATCGGCGTGGACCCGGCGGAATGCCGGGGCTTCCTGCGTGCAGGCGACCAGCACCTGGCCTGACCCGGCCATGACCTCCGTGAACCGGCCCAACTCGGCACGGCACAGCTCGTGCGCCAATGGCGCCTCCGCGTCCGTGCCGCAAGCGCGCGCAAGCGGCCCGGCTTCGAGCGTCATAGTGCCCTGGCAGGTGCACGCAAGAATTGTACAGCCGTGCAGTTTCATCGCAAACCCATCCTCCGCCGGCTCCTGTTGCACCGAAGCGCGGCATACATATGATATCTTCGGTTTTGCTGGTCCACCCCGCAACCTTCATATGGAGGTGCCGTCATCGATCAATTGCTAGCGCTGCCGCCTGGCTTCCGCGCCCTGCCGGGCGGGAACGATCCATGGAGGACCGCGATCGACGCCGCCGTCGCGGGCGCTGAGCCCGGCAGCGTGTTCTGGAGCGGCGCACAGGGGCGGTGCCGTGCGGCATTCGTGTTCGCGCCGGACCGGCCGCTTACTGCAGGGCTCGTGCTCGATCTTGGCGCCCTCGCTTTGTTCGACGCGATCGCGGTGCTCGCGCCGCCGCAGGTGCCTATGCACCTCCTGCCTCCGAACGGCCTGGCCGTCGACGGCGGCCGGGTCGCAACCCTGCACATGGCTGAGGCGCCTACCGCCATGGACGCCATACCCGACTGGGCCGTACTCGGGATCGACGTCGCCGTGAACATCGGCGCGGTGGCGCCCGGGGAAACGCCGGACCAGACTTGCCTGGCGGAGGAAGGGTTTGGCGACGTCACCCCGGCCGATGTGCTCCTGCACATGAGCCATCACTTGCTCGGATGGCTCGACCTATGGCGGGAGGACGGCGCGGCGGCCCTGACGCGGGCGGTGGTGCAACGGGCTGCTCCCGAGGCGGTGGCGATATGACGCTCCGGTTGCCGCGGACGATCCAGCTCGACGCCTCCGACCGTTCGGTGTTCGACCATGCGGCCGAACCTGGGGAGTGGGCGGTCACCGGCTCGTTCGCCTTCCTCGATGGCGCGCCGGACGAACTCACGGGCAAGCGGCGCCAGGCGTTCCAACACGGCTTCCTGGGCACCGGAAGCTTCGGCTGGTCCACGCTGGTGATGGTGGCGAACGCGCCGGACGCGGTGACGCAGTCGGTGACCGACGCGCTCGCGCAGCACTTTGTGGAGCGGCACGGCGCACCCTCGCTGGCGGCAGCGCGGGAGGTGGCGGAGCGGGAGGTCGCATTCGCGGCCAGCCTTTGCGAGCATCCGGTCGGCACGCTGCTGACCATCTTCCGCCAGCACGGCCCGGATGGCGTCGTGGAGCAATTCGCGACCGTCACGCGCAACGAGGCGTCGCCCGATCTCGCCGCGGGCCCGGATTTCGGGCAGCCGTTCAATCTGCTTGCCCTGGCCAACCTCCCGGACGATACGCCGTGAGTGGCCACGAGCGGCGCGAAATTGGGGTGATCGCCGAGTGGCAGGCGGTCGAAAGCCCCTGGTGCGACCACCGGTGGCGGGTGACGGAGCTGCTGCCCGGCGCCGCCGCAGCGCCGCCGTGGACCGTGCTGGGCGAAGGACCTGGCCATCGCCGCTATTTCGCGGGAAACGCCGAGCTGCTGCTGTTCCCGCTCGAGACCGACACGCTGAAGCACAACATCGAGGGGCCGCAGCCGGCGGTGTATGTGTTCCTGCGCACGACGGAGGCATCGCCGGGCATGGCCCTGCTTGGCGCCACCGTCTGTGCGGGCGAGGCGCAGGCCCACGTCGATACCGGGTCGGACTTGGTCGAGGCCGTGCCGATGCCGCCGGAGATCTCCGCGTGGATCGCTGGGTTCGTGGAGCGCCACCACGTTGAGCGGCCAAGCTACAAGCGGCGCCGGGACCGCTCCGAGCGCGGCGCTGGATCGGGTGCCGAGATGGATGCCGATGATGAATGAGGGGTTGCTGCATCGCTGGTCCCGGCGCAAGCGGGCCGCTAAAGCCGCACCGGCCGTGGTGCCGGCGGAGTCCCCACCCGTCCTGGCGCCCGCTTCCTCGCCGCCGGATCTGCCAGTCTCGGATTTGCCAGTTCCAGCCGGGCCAATCCCGGATCTGCCGGCTATCGAGAGTCTCGGGATCGGCAGCGACTACACGGCGTTCCTGCAGGAGGACGTGACCGCCGAACTGCAGAGCCTCGCGCTGCGGCGGGCATGGGAGAGCGATGAGCGGATCGCCGGGTTCCGCGGTATGGCCGAATACGCCTGGGACTTCAACGCACCGTCCTATGGGCGCTTATGGGCGGCCGACGACGTGGCGCAGCTGCTGCGGGCGGTGCTCGAGCCGCCTGCCGAGGAGGCGCCCGCCGCCTTGGGGCCGGAACCCGCCATCGCCGAGGCGCCGGATGCCAGGGAGCCGGGCCCAGCGGAGAGCATACTGGCAGTGGCCGAAGGCCATGACGCCGAGCTGCCCCTGCCCGTTGACGGCGACGCTGCGCCGGAGACGGGCGGCACCCGCCGGCACGGCAGCGCGCTGCCGTGCTGAGGATGCGGGCGGTTGACATAGATTCTGCATTGTAAGCTACTCGCAAACAGGTAAAAGTCGGGTCTGGACGGGCTGGAACGCATTATTGTTACGTTGCCGCATATCATGGATGAGGTCGAGACCGCGCGCGCATTGATTTATCGGCTGTTGGGCCATGCGCTGGCCCAACCTCCGGATGCCGGGCTGTTGGCGCGGTTCACCCAGGTGGACGGCGATGACAGCCCGATCGGCATAGCGCTCCGCGCGCTGGCGGCAGAGGCGGCTGGGTGCTCCGTTGCTGCTGCCCGCGCCGAATATGACACCCTGTTCATCGGCGTCGCCCGTGGCGAGCTGATGCCCTACGCGTCATTCTACCTGACCGGCTTTCTGCATGAGCGCCCGCTTGCCCGGCTGCGCGCGGACTTGCTTCGGCTCGGGCTTACGCGGGCGCCGGGCCGTTCGGACCCGGAGGACCATATGGCGATGGTCTGCGAGGTGATGGCGACGCTCACCGAACGCGTGCCGTCCGCGGGAGCAGAGTTCTTTGCCCGGCACCTGGCGCCCTGGGGCGCCAGCTTCTTTGCCGATTTGGAGCGGGCCGCAGCGGCGCGGCTGTATCGCCCGATCGGCGCCATCGGCCGGCTGATGGTCGAGCTGGACCGCCAAGGCTTCGCCTACGCTGCTGACACACTGGATCAACGAGGTGCCGCATGACCCAAAAACCTGAGCTGCCCAACCTTGAGGCACGTAACCCCGAGGCACCCGTCCGGGCAGACCGGCGCGCCTTTCTGCGCGGTGCCGGAGTCGCCGCCGTCGCCGCGCCCTTATCGGCGAGCGCCGCCGAAAAATTGGTGCAGCCGACCAACCACCAGGCTCCGGCGCGTTATAAGGATAGTGAGCACGTCCAAAAGTTTTATGAGCTGAACCGCCGCTAGAGGTCCGCCATGCTGACAAAACAACGCCCGGCCTCCGCCTCGCGCGCATTTCCCGTCCTGCCTGCCGCCGCTACACCCGGCGCGCTCGATCGGCGTGGGTTCCTGCGCACCTCTGGCCTTGCTGCCGCCGGCCTCGGCGCGCTCGGCGGCCTTGGTATGGCGACGGTGCAGCAGGCAACTGCCGGCGAGATCGTACCCGGGGAGCCGGTCGAGACGCGCAAGAGCGTCTGCACCCATTGCTCAGTCGGCTGCTCCGTCATTGCCCGGGTGCAGAATGGCGTTTGGGTCGGGCAGGACCCCGCGTTCGAGAGCCCGAACAACCTCGGCACCCACTGCGCCAAGGGCGCCGCGGTGCGTGAGCTGACGCATGGCGACCGCCGGCTGAAATACCCGATGAAGCTGGTGGGCGGCTCCTGGCAGCGGCTAAGCTGGGAGCAGGCGATCGACGAGATCGGCGACAAAATGCTGCAAATCCGAGAGAAATCCGGCCCGGACTCGGTGTTCTGGCTCGGCTCGGCCAAGTTCAACAACGAGGCCGCCTACCTATTCCGCAAGTTCGCAGCGCTGTGGGGCACCAACACCTGCGACCATCAGGCGCGCATCTGCCATTCCACCACGGTCGCCGGCGTCGCCAACACCTTTGGCTATGGCGCCATGACCAACAGCTTCAATGACCTGATTAACGCCAAAGCCATCATGATCATGGGCGGCAACCCCGCCGAAGCGCATCCGGTCTCGCTGCAGCATTTGCTGCGCGCGAAAGAGATCAACCAGGCCGAGCTGATCGTGGTCGACCCGCGTTTCACCCGCACCGCCGCGCACGCGACGGAGTACGTGCGCATCCGGCCCGGCACCGACATCCCGGTAATCTGGAGCATCCTCTGGCACGTGTTCGAGAACGGCTGGGAAAACCAGGACTTCATCGCCAAGCGCGTTTACGGCATGGACGCCGTCCGCGAGGAGGTGAAAAGATGGAACCCTGACGAGTCTGAGCGCGTCACCGGCGTGCCGCGCGCGCAGCTCCGCAAGGTCGCGGAGATCATGGCGATGAACCGGCCTTCGAGCCTCGTCTGGTGCATGGGCGCCACGCAGAAGACCGTCGGCACCGCGAACGTCCGCGCCTACAGCATCCTGCAGCTGGCGCTCGGCAACATGGGCATCTCGGGCGGCGGGACCAACATCTTCCGCGGCCACTGCAACGTGCAGGGCGCGACCGACCTTGGGCTCGATGTGACCACGCTGCCAGCCTATCTCGGCCTGGACGAGGCAGCCTGGCGCCACTTCGCCCGGGTCTGGGACGTAGAGTATGACTGGCTGGTGTCGCGCTTCGCGTCCAAGAAGCTGATGGAAACGAAGGGCATCCCGTCCACCCGCTGGTTCGACGCCGTGCTCGCGGAGAAAGGCACGCTGGACCAGCCGGACAACGTCCGGGCCATGGTCGCTTGGGGACACGCCGCCAACTCGATCACCCGGGAACCGGTGATGCGGCAGGGCATGAACAAGCTGGACCTGCTGCTGGTGGTCGACCCGCACCCGACGACCTTCGCCATCTCCGGCGACCGCAAGGACGGGACCTACCTGCTGCCCGCCTGCACCCAGTTCGAGCAATCCGGCAGCGTGACCGGCTCCAACCGCTCCATCCAATGGCGCGAGCAGGTGGTGAAGCCGATCTTCGAAAGCAAGCAGGACTCGGAGATCCTGTATTTGTTCGCACGCAAGTTCGGCTTCGCCGAGCAGCTCATCAAGAACATCGAGGTGCAGGACAACGTCCCGGTCTCCGAAGACATCCTGCGCGAGATCAACCGCGGCTGCTTCGCCATTGGCTACAGCGGCCAGTCGCCGGAGCGGCTGAAGCTGCATATGAAGCACCAGGGCGACTTCGATCCGGCCACGCTGAGGGCCAGCACGGGTCCCTGCGCCGGTGAATACTACGGCCTGCCGTGGCCGTGCTGGGGCACGCCGGAGTTGAAGCACCCGGGGACTGCGTTCCTGTACAACACAAAGATTTCGGTGAAGGACGGCGGCAGCGGCTTCCGTGCCCGCTGGGGCGTGGAGCGCGAGGGCGTGTCCCTGCTGGCCGACGACTATCCCGAGGGTTCCGAGATCAAGGGCGGCTATCCCGAGTTCACCATGGCCGTGCTGAAGAAGCTCGGCTGGGACAGCGACCTTACCGCGGCGGAGCTGGAGATCATCCGCAAGGTGGGCGGCGACGATATCGACGCGGTAAGCTGGCAGACCGACCTCAGCGGCGGCATCCAGCGGGTGGCGATCCAGCACGGCTGCGCGCCGTTCGGCAACGGCCGTGCACGCGCCAACGCATGGAACCTGGTTGACCCGGTGCCGATCCACCGCGAGCCGATCCAGACGCCCCGGCGTGATCTGGTGGCCAAGTATCCGGCCCTGGAGGACCGGCGCGACTACCGCCTGCCCTATCTCGGCCGCAGTCTGCAGATGGTGGACAAGTCTAAGGATTTCCCCCTAATCCTGACCTCGGGCCGACTGGTGGAATACGAGGGCGGCGGCGACGAGACACGGTCCAACCGCTGGCTCGCGGAGATCGTCCAGGAAGCCTATGCCGAGATCAACACCGAGGATGCGAAGCGCCTCGGGATCACTGACAAGGGCATGATCTGGGTTTATGGCGCCGAAAGCAATTCGAAGGCCCACCTGCGCGCCCACGTCAGCACCCGGACCGGACCCGGCGTCGTGTTCATCCCGTTCCACTTCGGCAGCATGACCGCGGGCGTGGACAACCGCGGCAAGTATCCGCCGGGGCTCGACCCGATCGTGGTGGGTCACGCGGTGAACCAGCTCACTACCTATGGCTACGACTCCGTCACGCATATGCAGGAAACCAAGGTCACGCTGTGCCGGGTCGAAGCGGCATGACGATGTATAAGGGAGGGCGCTGAATGGCCCGGATGAAGTTCCTCTGCGACGCCGAGCGCTGCATCGACTGCAACGCCTGCGTCACCGCCTGCAAGAACGAGCACGAGGTGCCCTGGGGCCTCAACCGCCGCCGCGTCGTCACCTTGAACGACGGCGAGCCCGGCGAGCTCTCGGTCTCCATGGCCTGCATGCACTGCACGGATGCACCCTGTGCCTCGGTCTGTCCGGTAAACTGCTTCATGCAGACCGCGGACGGGATCGTGCTGCACAACAAGGACCAGTGCATCGGCTGCGGCTACTGCTTCTACGCCTGCCCATTCGGCGCGCCGCAGTTTCCGTCCAAGTCCAACTTCGGCAGCCGCGGCAAGATGGATAAGTGCACTTTCTGCGCCGGCGGCCCGGAGGGCAGCAACTCGCCGGAGCAGTTCGCCAAATACGGCCGCAACCGGTTGGCAGAGGGCAAGCTGCCGATCTGCGCCGAGATGTGCTCCACCCGGTCGCTGCTGGCCGGGGACGGCGCGACGATCGGCGCGATCTACAAGGAGCGCGTGCTGCGCCGCGGCTATGGCTCAGGCGCCTGGGGCTGGTCCACCGCCTATCGCGACAGCCCGACGGTCTGAGGGAACTTTCCATGCGCATCGCCCCGCTTCTGGCGCTACTCGTCCTTTTCACCAGCAGCGCCTGGGCGGTCGATATGCCGCGGAACCGGCCCGAGCCCGATCGCGCGGCACTGGAGCAGCGGCTGCAGCAGGAACGCGAACTGCCGCCCGGCCGCATCCAGGGTTTCGTCCATGAGCCCGACGCGAAGCTCGGTGTGCTGATACAGCCGCAGGGCCGCGAGTTCCGCAGTTTCCGCACGCGCTGGCAGCCCTGGATCGACGCCGCGCTGATCGCCATCGCCGTCGGCGCCATGGTGCTGCTGTATTTGGTGGCGGGTCCGATGCGCTACACGAAGGATCCGCGCGGCCGCACAATCCAGCGTTTTACGGTATTGGAACGGTTCATCCATTGGCTCACGGCGGTGTCGTTCATCTGGCTGTCGCTGACCGGGCTCAACCTGGTGTTTGGGCGCTGGCTGCTGGAGCCGCTGTTGGGCGACAACACCTTCGCCAGCATGACGTCGCTGGCGAAGCTGTCGCATAACTCGGTCGCCTTCGCCTTCATGGCGGGTCTCGTGGTCATGGCGGTGCAGTGGCTGGGGCGCAACCTGCCGACCAAGCTGGACCTGCAATGGATCAAGGCGGCCGGCGGCATGTTCGGCGGGCCGCACCCGCCAGCGCAGAAGTTCAACGCCGGGCAGAAGATGATCTACTGGATCGCCGTCGGCGGCGGCGGGATCATTTCCCTCACCGGCATCGCGCTGCTGATGCCGTTCTATTTTCTAGACATCGGCGGCATGCAGCTCATGCAGGTAGTGCATTCCGTCGTCGCGGCGCTGATGATGGCGGTGGTGATCGGGCACATCTATCTTGGCTCGGTCGGCGTGCAGGGGTCGCTACAGGCCATGACCACCGGCCGGGTCGATATCAATTGGGCCCGGGAGCATCATGGGCTGTGGCTTCAAGAAGAGCAGGCGAAGGGTCGCGCGCCCGCCGATCCCGATCCCTCGATGCATCCGGCGGAGTAGGCGCTACGTCCGGGTGGAGGACGTCGAATAGGCGCGCTCCGAGCTTTCTCCCACAACTCGCGTCAGGGTGAGCTGTGACACCGCCGCGATCACGGCCATCGCGACTGCTGCGAGCAGAAGAACCTTCAACGCATTTGCTCCCTCGATCATCCGTCTGATGACCTAGCATAGCCGCTCGGCTGCCTGGGATGAAGCGGCCATCATAGGCCAGGCTGCCTGGCGAATGCTGGGTCACGGAAATGTGCCTGGATGGCGCCGAGCCGGGGCCGCGGATCAACCCGCTTCCTCCAACCATCGACGTCATGAAGCGACGAATGCACGGCTGTGGCTGCGCCGCGTTGGACGGTGAGCATTCGTTCCGAGCTCCTCAAAGGAAAAGTCCTATGGACAGGATTGCTGAACAAAGCTTGAGCAAAGTCCCCGCGGTCACCCTTGTCTTTTGGATCGTCAAGATCGTAGCGACGACGCTGGGCGAAACGGGCGGCGACGCCGTGTCGATGTCGATGAACCTCGGCTATGCGGTCAGCAGCGCTATCTTCGTCGCCATTTTCATCGCCGCCGTCGCCGCCCAGATCGCCGCTAGGTCGTTCCATCCCTTCCTGTATTGGGCCGTGATCATCGCGACCACGACGGCCGGCACGACGATGGCGGATTTCGCGGACCGCTCGCTCGGCATCGGCTACGCCGGAGGGTCGCTGATCCTGTTCGTGCTGCTGATGGCGTCCCTCGGCATTTGGTATTGGTCGGCTGGTTCGGTTTCGGTCGACCGCATCACCTCGCGCAAAATCGAGATGTTCTACTGGGTGACGATCCTGTTCTCGCAAACCTTGGGCACGGCCCTTGGCGACTGGATGGCTTCGCCGGACGGGCTTGGGCTCGGATACGAAGGTGGAGCGCTCGTGTTCGCCGCCGGGCTGGCGCTAGTTGCGGCGGCGTATTTTTATACCGGCGTCTCGCGCACCCTGCTGTTCTGGAGCGCGTTCATCCTCACGCGGCCGCTCGGCGCCACGGTGGGCGACCTGCTCGACAAGCCGCTCGCCGAGGGCGGGCTCGCGTTGAGCCGCATCTATGCGTCGGCACTGCTGGTGGCCCTCATCGTCGCCTGCCTCCTGCTCCTGCCGCAAAACGCCGGCAAGCGGCCAACTTGAACACGGCCCGGACGCGACCGACGTGAGGCGCGCGGGAGGTCCGCGGAGAGCTATGCCATGAAGACACACGGAACCGCCGTTTGGCGCGGCGGCATCAAGGACGGCGTGGGCGCCATTTCGACTGCAAGCGGCGCGCTCAAGGAGTATCCGTATGGGTTCTCCAGCCGCTTCGAAGGCAAGCCCGGCACCAACCCCGAAGAGCTGATCGGCGCGGCCCATGCCGGCTGCTTCACGATGGCGCTGTCGCTGATCCTCGGCGAGGCCCACCTCACCGCCGAGCACATGGAGACAACGGCCGAGGTCACGTTGGATAAAGCCGGGGATGGTTACGCCATCACGGCCGTGCACCTCACGCTCAAGGCCAAGATACCTGGCATCAATGACGAGACGTTCCAGGAGCTTGCGGGCAAGGCGAAGGCGGGCTGCCCGGTGTCGAAGCTGCTGAATGCTGCGATCACCCTGGACGCCCTGTTGGTCGGCTGATCCTGCACTGACTGCCGGCGACCCTCTGCTATGCGTGTTTTAGCCGGGCTGGGTCGACCGGCAGCGTGCGCAGCCGCTGGCCGGTGCAACATGGTCGCGCGCGTTGACCTTGATTGCATACGCCATGACGTCCTCCGGCTCGCCGGCACCCTGTCCGGCTATGGCCGCCATCGCGGCGGCCCAGACGTTTGGCTGATCAGTGCGCCACCGTTCCGCCTGCACCTCCTGTCGGCTTGCGGGCGAACAGCAGCGCGACGGCGGCGACGCTGAGCAGCACGGCGATGACCGCGAAGGTGTCGCTGAACCCCATGATCAGCGCTTGGCGCCGGACGACGCTGCCGAGGGCGACAATCGCCTTGTGCGTCGCCGCGGCCGGGTCCGTAACCCCGTGCGACGTGTAGTAGCCGGTCATCGCCGCGAGACGCTGGCGCACCTCGTCGCACGACAGCGTGACTGCCTGGCCGATGATGTTGGAGTGGAACTGTTCGCGCTTGGTCAGGATGGTCGCGAGCGTCGCCGTCCCCACCGCGCCGCCGAGGTTGCGCAGCATGTTCGACAGCCCGGACGCCGCACCCGCCTCGCTTGCGGCGATGCCCGCGGTGGTGATGGCGCTGATGGGCGTGAGCACCAAGGCCTGGCCGACCGCGCGGACGATGTTGGGTATCCAAAACTGATCGCCGGAGGTGTCAAGCGACAAGGTGGTGTTCATGAAGCAGCTTGCGGCGAAGATGCCGATGCCGAGGGCGCCGATAGTGCGCACGTCGAACCGCTTCATCAGCCAGGGGACGAACGGGATCAGCAGCAGCTGCGGCAGGCCGGTCCAGGCGAGGACGTTGCCGATCTGCTCGGCGTTGTAGCGCTGCACCTGGGCGAGGTATTGCGGCAGGATGTAGACGGTCCCGAACAGCGCGAAGCCGACCAGCACGTTGGCGATGACGCCGATGCCGAAGTTGCGTCGCAGCAGCAGCCGCAGGTTCACGAGCGGCTTCTTGACCGCCAGCTCGATCCAGACGAAGGCGCCGAGGAACACCGCCGCGGTGACCGCCAGGCGGAGGATGAAGGGCGAGGCGAACCAGTCGTCCTTGTTGCCCTCCTCCAGCACGGTCTGGAACGCGGCCAGCCCGATCGCCATCGTGGCGATGCCGGCCCAGTCGCCCTCCCTGAGCAGGCCGAGCTGCATCGGCTGGCGGTCGAGCGTCAGCGCGAGGGCCACGACCATGACGGCGCTCGGCACGGCGTTGATGAAAAAGATCGTCTGCCAGCCATAGGTCTCGGTCAGGGTGCCGCCGATGGTCGGCCCGATCGCGGGGGCGAACGTCACGGACAGCGCGAACAGGGCCAGGCCGATCGGCTGCTGCCGCTTGGGCAGCTTGGTCAGCACCATGGTGAACGCCATCGGGATCAGGATGCCGCCGGCAAACCCCTGCAGGCCGCGCATGACGATCATCGAGCCGAGATCGTGGGTGAAGGCGCAGCCGATGGAGAACAGCGGGAACAGGACGGCATTGACCAGCAGATAGCGCCGGAACGAGAACACCCGGCTCAGGAAGTCGGTCAATGGAATGACCACGATCTCGCCGATCAGGTACGAGGTCGAGATCCAGGCGCCGTTGTCCACGCCGGTGCCGATGCCGCCCTCGATGTCGAGCAGCGAGGCGTTGGTGATCTGGATGTTCAGGATCGCCATGAAGGTGCCGATCATGCACGCCAGCACGGCGATCCAGTCCTTCGTGCTCGCACCCGGCGACGCCGCGCCGCTCACGGCACGGCGCCCTTGGCGATCGGCGTTTCGGCGCCGTGCTTGGTGTCGATGACCGGGGTCACCGACATGCCGGGCCGGAGGTCTGCCAAGGCGGCGATGCCTGGGTCGAGCGTGATCCTGACCGGGATGCGCTGGACGACCTTGGTAAAGTTGCCGGTCGCGTTGTCGGGTGGCAGCAGCGCGAAGCTCTGGCCGCTCGCCGGCGCCAGGCTGTCGACATGCCCCTGATAGATCAGGTCCGGGAACATATCGACCCGTATGCTGACCGGCTGGCCCCGGCGGACGTCGGTGAGCTGCGTTTCCTTGAAATTGGCCACCACATAGGCCGCAGCAGCCGGGACGACCGACATCAGCTCCGTCCCGGCCTGGACGTATTGCCCGAAGCGCAGGGTCCGGTTGCCGACCGTCCCGTCGGCGGGCGACCTGATCGTGGCGTAGCCGAAATTGAGCTCCGCCTGGTTCTGCACCGCCTGGTTATGGCCCAGGGCGGCACGCGCTTGAGCGAGTTCCGCCTTCTGCAGGCTGACCTGCGTCACGGCGGAGGCCAGCGCCGCCTCGTCACGCTGGATCGCTGCCAGCGCACCCGCAGTCCGCGATGCCGCCTGCTGCGCGTTCTGCACCGAACCGAAGCCGGTCTTTGCCAGATAGGCATAGCGCTGGCTGTCCTGGTCCGCAAAGGTCTGGCTGGATCGGTCCACGGTGATCGTGGCTTTGGCAGACTCGGTGTTCGACTGCGCCACTTCGATGGCGGCCTGTTTGGCTCCGATCGTGGCCTCCGCGGCGGCGACATCGGCGCGGGCCTGATCGAGCGCCGCCGTGTAGTCGCGGGCGTCGATCCGCGCGAGCACCTGGCCTGCCTTCACGCTTTCATTGTCGCCGACCAAGACTTGGGTCAAATACCCCGGCACCTTCGGAGCGATCGTGACGGTGTCGGCCTGGATGTAGGCGTCGTCGGTCGAGACATGGAAGCGGCCGACCAGCCAATAATCCCGGCCGAAATAGACCCCGCCTCCGAGAACGGCGAGACCCGCACCGACAAGGAGCAGCCGGCGCGGGCTATGCTTGCTGGCCCGCGGTGGCTTTGCCTCAGCCTCGCCTGCCCCGATCCGCAGGCCCGCATGGGCCTCAAAGGTCGTTGGTTGGAGCAGGGATGGATGGCTTGCCTCCACCGGCTGCAGCTCTGCAAACGTTTCCTGTGAGGCGTCCGCGTCGCCTGGCCGGCTGTCGAAAACGTTGTGTCGCAATGCTGTCTGATTGTTGTCCATCACACGCTGGCCTGGGACCTGATTGCTGACGCGATGCCGACAGCCTGTCCGCGTGACTGCTGCAGCAACGGATTATGGGCAAGAACCGCGCGGGCGCTGTCCACGACGACGAGCCAGGCACCAGCCATCAGCATGGCGTCCTTGAGCACGAGGCGGCCGCCACCGGACAGGAACGGAAAGCCGTGCTGTGCGTCGCCCAGCGCCGGCACCCACGCTTCTGGCGTCGTCACCAGGAACGATAGGGTCACGAACGAGGTCAGAAAGGCGAGCGTGGCGCCGACAATCCCCCAGCGACGGGAAATCAACCCGGCGAGCGTCAGGAACCCAATCGTTAGCTCAACCGTGCCAAGCCCTCTGGAAAAGCCGTAAGTGTCATTGCTGGTCTGCCATGCCCGCTCGGCCGCCTTCAGCTCGCCTTCACGGGTCAGATGTTGGGCATACTGTTCGGGTTGTTTATAGAAAAGCGCCATCACCGGGTTGTTTGCGACGAAGGGCGGGATGCTATCCGCTTCGTAAGGGACAAACTTCAAACCCCCGATCCACAGGAAGACGATGGCAATGGCGATGCGCATTCCGTGCAGCCCGATCCAGTCCGATACTGGACTGGAGACAATACCAAGGACGCGATGAATTTGGGTATTCATGGCAATGCTTCCTCAATTTCTCAGTTAAGCCTCCGAAGAAGCGGCGTAGGCATCCAGCGCGCGGGTCGAATAAACGATGGCCGCGCCGGCGTTGACGCTGACCGCGACACCCAGCGCCTCCGCCATCTCCTCCTGCGTCGCGCCAAGCTTGCGGGCCGTATCGGTATGGACGGTGATGCAGCCGTCGCACCGCAAGGTGATCGCGACCGCAACGGCGATGAGTTCACGGGTTTTGGCGTCGAGATGGCCGGTTTTCTGCCCGGCGCTGCCCATCCCGCCATAACCCTTGACGGTCTCCGGACTGAGCTTGGCGAAGCCGCCGACGCCGGCGACCACTTGGTGGCGATACGAGTTCCAATCGACCATGTGCATGACAAAGTTCCTTGTTCGGTGAGCAGTCTGCACACCACCGATTTGGCAGCGGCGATTGCAACGAGTTCTCGGTCGAGAAACCCAATCGGGTCATCCGGGCTCCGGCGGCAAGACCAGTAGGATTGGGTTATCGATCGGGTAGATCAGCGCATTGCTCGCGATGATCGGTGCTTCCGACAAGGTGGCGATGCCGGTGCGCCCGCCCGAGCTTGCCCAACTGATCACCGGGGGAGTCGTGTTGATGATGTCGATCGGGGTTCCCACCCGGCTCATCATCCGTTCCCTCCGCTCGCCGAGCGGCGGGGTCGGATAAAGCCCGAGAAGCACGTGCGCCCTGACGAACATCACCAACGCGTGCGTATCGGGAAACGCTTCGGACGCCGGTCCGAGCAGGCTGGCCCGAAGCTCTGGATAGCGGTCGAACGCCGCCTCGGTCGGCACAAAGATGGTGAAGGGTTGCGTTCCTCGCGCGGACGATTCCAGGCCGCTCCTTCTCACGATCGACGTGAAGGTTTTAAACCGCGGGTCGGCCGATGTGGCGGTAAGGGCGTCTTGGCCGTCCCCGGCTCGGGCGCGTGCGCCGCTCGGGAGAAAGCTATTAATTGCCAAGGTGATTACCGACCCTGACGCGGACAGAACCAAATCACGACGTGTCATCGAAGCCTCCGATTGCGGGGGTGCCAACTCGAGCCTGTCGCATGAAGAAGGCTGTGCGATCAGGGTGTCACGGAGCCGGGCATACGGAAGTAGCGCCCGGCTCCGGGGAAGTGCTTACGACTGCAAGAAGGCGAACAGATCGGCGTTCAGCCTATCTTTTTGAGTAATGAGCAGGCCGTGCGAGCCACCCTCATACACTTCGAGCTTTGCGTGCCTGACCATGCTCGCCGTCAGGTCGCCTGAGATCTCGATCGGCACGATCTGGTCGTCGCTGCCGTGCACGACCAATGTCGGCACATTGATCTTCGCCAGGTCTTCCCTGAAGTCCGTCTCGGAGAAGGCAGTGATGGCGTAGTTGGCTGCCAAAATCCCAGTTGCCATGCCCTCGCGCCAATAGTCCTCGCGCACACCCTCCGACACCTCACCATCCATCAGTTTTCCTCTGCGCACGGTTGACGGCTGGAGTCCGCGCATGATGCAAGGTCTCTGCCTCTTTTCTGGAGCGGGATCGGCAGGTGGTTGGAACGAGTGGAATCGCTGTCTGGGCGGACGGGATCAAGGCTGAGCTGAAGCAACGCTTGCCGGGGCAGCGCAAGACGCAGCGCGACAAGCTGTCTTTGCTAGTGGCAACCATGCTGCACGTCCGCAGCGCCAATCTGGTGGAACTGGCGTCGGGACTGCCGCGCCCGTCGGATCGCTGGGACATGGGCTATCAATGGATCGCGCGCTTCCTGGCGAATGACCTGGTGTCCTGCGACGCGGTGATGCAGCCGTTCGCGGACGAGATCCTGGCGCGCTTGGCCGAGACCGGCGACCCGGTTCCGCTGATCCTCGACCAGAGCAAGGTATCCGACCGCCACCAGGTCTTGATGTTGAGCGTGCGGTGGGGCGAGCGCGCCCTGCCGGTGGCGTGGCGCGTCGAGGAAACCGACGGCGCCATCGGCTTTGCCGTGCAAAAAGACCTGCTCGACGCGGTGCGCGGATGGCTGCCTGCCGAGACGAGGGTGGTCCTGCACGGCGACCGCTTCTACGGAACGCCAGACCTGATCAGGTGGTGTCAGGATTATGGGTGGGACTACCGCCTGCGGCTCAAGGGCAACCTGTTGACTTGGCCAAACGTGGAGCGTCCGTCCGGGACCGGATCGCGCAAGGCGACAACGGGCGAACTGGCACTGTCGGGCGCGCATTATTTTGAGGACGTGGCACTGACGGCCAAACGCGTCAGCACCAACATCGGCATTATCCACGATGCCGGACATGCCGAGCCGTGGATTATCGCCATGTCCGCCCAGCCCGGTTACCTTACAACCCTCGACTATGCGAGCCGTTGGGGCATCGAGCCGATGTTCTCGGACTTCAAATCGCGCGGGTTCGGCATCCAAGACACGCAGATCCAGTATCCCGACCGCCTCGGGCGTTTGATCCTCGTGATGTCGCTCGCCCTTTATTGGGCCGTCTCGACCGGGATGTGGGACGCGGCCGAGAACCCGACGCCGAACGAAAAAAAAGATCGGAGCGTCAACCCAGAAAACTCGCCAGAAGCAAGCTGTCCTGGTTTACCCGAGGCCTCCGCACAGCTGTCAGACTTATGCTCCGAGCCCTGCCGTTGCCAAAGCTCTGGGAGTGCCTGCTAAACTGATAGATGGTGAGCTCCGACACCTTGGCGCCGGGCCGGTTGTAGCTGTAGTAGGGCGTCGTCACGTCCTTGTTCCACTGCGACCGATCCGCCTGCACGGCCGCGCGCATGTCAGCGAAGACCGACGCCGATGCCTGCCGACGCGCCGGTGATCAGGACGGTGCCTTTGTTTTCGTTGCTGACCATGTCGTCTTCTCCGTTCCACCGCTCCGATGCCGGTGCTGGAGAGTTGTCTACGCCCGCTGGTGTTTGACGCGAATGTCAAATATACCACCTTTTAGGACAAAGGAGAGCAACATGCTGCGGCTCGGTTTTATCGTCGCCCCCGGCTTTCAGGTAATGGGCTTTGGCGCGCTGTCCGTGTTCGAGTTTGCCAACCTGTCCGCCGGCGGCCCGTTCTACGACGTGCATCTGCTGTCGGAGACGGGCAGCTCGGTACGGAGCTCGCTCGGCGTGAGCGTCCATACCGATGCGTTCGACGACGGCCACTTCGACACCGTCATCGTCAGCGGCGCCACCGGTCTTGTCGCGGCCACCCCGGCGCTCATCGCCTTCATGCAGCGTGCGTTGCTGAGATCGCGGCGCGTGGCGGCCGTCTGCACAGGCGCCTTCGTGCTGGCCGAAGCGGGGATCCTCGACGGCCGCCGCGCGACGACGCACTGGGCGCATGCCCGCGATCTGCAAAAGCGCTTTCCCGCGATTAAGGTGGAGGAGGACCGCATCTTCATCGTGGACGGGCCGGTCTGGACGTCGGCCGGCATGTCGGCCGGCATAGACCTCGCGCTGAGCATGGTCGAGAAGGACCTCGGCGCGGAGCTTGCCCGCCGGGTGAGCAAGGCGCTGGTCATCCATCATCGCCGCGCCGGGGGCCAGTCGCAGCATTCGGCGCTGCTCGAACTCGACGCCAAGTCGGACCGCATCCAGAGCGCGCTGGAGTACGCCAAGCGCAACCTGCACACGCCGCTATCGGTCGAGCAGCTGGCCGACGCCGCGCATTTGAGCCCGCGGCAGTTCAGCCGGGCGTTCCACGCGGAGACCGGACAGTCCCCGGCCAAGGCGGTCGAGAACCTGCGGGTCGAGGCGGCGCGCGTGATGATGGAGCAGGGGCGGCATCCGATCGACATCGTTGCCAACGAGACCGGCTTTGCCGACCGCGAGCGGATGCGGCGCGCTTTCCTGCGCGCCTACGGCCAACCGCCGCAGACGATGCGCCGCAATGCGCGTGTCGAACGGCCTGACGTTGTCGCCAGCGCGGCGATCGGGTGAGTGCCCGACGCACAAGTCCTGGAATTCCACGACTGCTAGTTGGCCAAGCGTTCGATCTCCAAGCCGAGCAGCGCGGCACCGGCACCGGCACCCATGGCGCACATCCACCTTTCTGGACCTGCGCCCCGCACGTGTTTCTAAATTCATTGTGTGCCGGAAACGGGCGTCCGTCGGTCGCGTTTCAGCTCTGCAACAAGAGATGCTCGGCCGATGAAACTGCTTCTTGTGACGTGCTTCTTACTGTCCCTCGCGGCGTGCTCGGGCCCGAGGCTGCCCGCGCCAAATACCGCCGAGGTTCGCTACGACGCGCGGAACCGAGCCGTGCAGGTGATGATCAGCGGCCTGCAGCCGGCGTCGGAGGTTACGCTGGTTTCCGGACAGGGATCACGATATCCAGCTTCGGTGATCTCGCCCGTGAGCGGACCTCACATCCTTTACAATCCCCCGCCTTCCCTCAGCCTTGGCATCGGCGGATTCGGCTTCAGCGGCTGCTGCAGCGGACTGGGCCTGGGCGTCGGCACGAGCGTGCCTGTCGGCCGGCCGACGCCCGCCGAGGTGAGCGATCAGTATGTCGCCTCGGCGCTGATTCCTGTTCCGCCCGACTACGCGACGAACTGGGCCAGCTACCGTCTGCAGGTATCGGTAGGGAACCAGCCCATAATGCTGGCCGCGCCGCCGCCGGCTTGACTGGCGGGATCACGCGTCGGGAACGGCAACCGCTCTGGCGTTATGGGCTAAGGCGGTAACCGGCATGATACCGGACCCGGTCACAACGGACGGTCGCGACAGCTATCCCTGGGCGATCCGCACCCGTCCTAAAGACTGAGCCCCTGCAGCGATTTCCTCGGCGGCCAAGCTGATGGAAAATTTGCGCAATGTTGATTTGAGGTCAGGACGGACATTCGGGGCATAGTGGCTTCAAGAACGGCCAGATCATAAGCCGGGAAAAGAGAGGACGCCGCCATGTTCGATCAGCACCCCAGGGGTTTGTCACGCCGCAGGCTCGTTGCGGCACTTGCCGTCACCGCGTCGGGTGCCGCCGCGCAGCCGCGGCCAGCCTCGCCGCCCACGACCGTCACGAACCCGCCGCGCGATTTCGGGCCTGGCGGCGCCCCTACAACCTACTTCACCGATCCGGACGTACTCACCGTTGACCCGGCCTTCGACGGCCTGATCCAGGCCAATACCACCATCCAGCGCCTGTGGACGGGTGCGCTCTGGATGGAGGGCCCGGCCTGGTGCGCCGAGGGCCGCTACCTGCTGTGGAGCGACATCCCCAACAACCGGCAGATGCGCTGGCTTGAGGATGACGGGCACGTCAGCACCTTCCGCAGCCCCAGCAACAACAGCAACGGCAACACCTTCGACTTCGCCGGCCGGCAGATCAGCTGCGAGCATTTGACCCGCCGGGTCGTGCGCTATGAGCTCGATGGCTCAGCTACGGTCCTGGCGGATCGCTTCGAGGGCAAGCGGCTCAACTCTCCCAATGACGCCGTGCCCCATCCGGACGGCAGCGTCTGGTTCACCGACCCGCCCTATGGCGGACAGCTCTATGAGGGCGCGCCGGACGCGGCGGGCGGCCCGTCCAACGCGTCCGGCCGGCTGAAGCCGGCCCTCGGCCAGCCCGTCGGTTTCGTCCCGGGACGGCGGGAGCTGCCGACCAACGTGTATCGCTGGGATCCCAGCGGGCGGCTCGACGTCGTCGTGACGGAGGATCAGCTGCCGGACCCGAACGGCCTGGCATTCTCACCGGACTATAAGCGCCTGTATGTGATCAGCACCGGCAAGGGGCCCGGGGACCAGGGCGCCGGCGGCAAGAATGACGTGCACCTGTTTGAGGTTGGGGCGGATAACCGGCTGTCGGGCCAACGGCTGTTCACGGACTGCATGGTGGACGGCGTCAAATGCGCGGCCGATGGGGTGCGGTGCGACGTGGAGGGCAACGTCTGGCTGTCCAGCAATGCCGGGCGGAACGTTGGATACAGCGGCGTTACGGTCTGGAACGCCGAGGGCAAGCTGCTCGGCCGTATCCGCATTCCCGAAGTGGTGGGCAATCTCACCTTCGGCGGACCCAAGCGGAACCGGCTGTTCATGGCTGGAAGCCAGTCGCTGTATGCAGTCTATGTCGGAACGCAGGGTGCGGCGCCGGCGTGAACGCATGGTCGTGAGCGTGTTGGATCGGCACCGATGCAGTCAGGGCACGATTGCCGTCCAGCCCGGCGGCGTTCGCACAACGCTGGCACAGGAGGCGACGGCCTGATAGCGATGACGGACTATCGGCGACGGGTCGCCGCGAGGGGGAAGACACCATGAAGACAATGACCAGAACCGCCGCTTGGGCGCTATCCGGCGCGGTGCTCCTCGCCACGGCCGTTCCGGCCCTCGCGGCAGACACGACGCTGACCATAGAAAGCTGGCGCAACGACGACCTGCCGATCTGGCAGGAGAAGATCATCCCGGCTTTCGAGAGGGGCCATCCCGGCATCAAGCTCAAATTCCAGCCGACCGCGCCCAAGGAGTATAATGCCGCGCTGAACTCCAAGCTCGACGCCGGCACTGCGGGCGACATCATCGCCTGCCGCCCCTTCGACGCCTCGCTCGAGCTGTTCAAGAAGGGTCAGCTCACCAGCGTCAACGATATCCCCGGCATGGACAAGTTCAGCGCCGTCGCCAAGGCGGGCTGGAGCACGGACGACGGCAAAACCGCCTACTGCGTGCCTGTCGCGGCGGTCCTGCACGGCTTCATCTACAACAAGGACGCCTTTGCCAAGGTCGGCATCAAGGAGCCGCCGAAGACGGTGGACGAGTTCTTCGCCGACCTCGAAAAGATCAAGGCCGACGGCAGCTATACTCTGTCCACGTGAGAACCCGAAAATCGGCTGGCGAGTCGATCCTTATATGAGCGGCGTTCCGGGGATGCGAAGTTTTCGGGTTCTCACGTGGACAGAGTATATGTGCCCCTCGCCATGGGCACGCCCGAGCAGTGGGAAGCCGCGACCACGGGCTACCAGAATATCGGACCGAACTATTGGCACGGCGAGGACGGCCGCAAAGCGTTGATCGAAGGCAAGCAGAAGCTGACCGATCCGCAATGGGTCGAGCCGTTCAGGCAACTCGCCAAGTGGGCGCCCTACCTGGGCGACGGCTTCCAGGCGCAATCCTATGCCGACAGCCAGAACCTGTTCACGCTCGGGCGCGCCGCGATCTACCCGGCTGGTTCCTGGGAGATCGCCCAGTTCGAAAGCCAAGCGCAATTCAAGATGGGCGCCTTTGCTCCTCCGGTGCCGAAGCCCGGCGACGCCTGCTATCTCTCCGACCACGTCGACCTCGCCTTCGGCATGAACGGCAAGACCAGGAACCCGGACGCCGCGAAGGCCTTCCTGACCTGGACCGCGACACCGGAGTTCTCGCAGCTCTACTCGAATTCGCTGCCGGGCTTCTTTAGCCTGCAGAGCGGGGCGATTGAGCAGAACAACCCTTTGGCGAAGGAGTTTGCTGCCTTCCGCGACGGCTGCAAGTCGACGATCCGTTCGACCTACCAGATCCTGTCGCGCGGCACGCCTAACCTCGAAAACGAGACCTGGGTCGAATCGGCCAACGTGATCAATGGCACCGACACGCCGGAGCGGGCCGCCGAGAAGCTGCAGAAGGGTTTGGATGCCTGGTATAAGCCTGCCAAGTAGCGGTTACCGTGTCGCCGTGGAGGGCTGATCTCCACGGCGCATGAACAAGCTCAGCTCAGCCGCTTCAAGTTTCGTGAGTCCCGTCATAATGCAGGCCCAGGAGCTTCCAAGCGACATACCCGTCTTGCCGCCCGCCTCGTCGCCCGCCTTGCCGCCCGCCTTGCCCAGTGCGAAAGCGAGCATCGGCCTGCCGGCCCGCGCGCGGCGATGGCATATCCTGGTATTCCTCGCTCCTGCCCTGCTGGTTTATACCGCCATCATGATCGTGCCGCTGGCCGACACGCTGCGCCTCGCCCTGTTCCGCAGCGTCGACCGCGTGCCGGTTTTCGTCGGACTGGACAATTTCGACGTGCTGTTCACCGACGCGCGCTGGTCCGAGCATTTCTGGGCGGCGCTTCGCAATAACTTCTACTTCTTCGCCTTTCACATCCTGCTGCAGAACCCGATCGGCATCGGGCTTGCGGCACTTTTGTCTCTGCCGAAGCTTCGCGGCCAGGCGTTCTACCAAACGGCTTTCTTCCTGCCGACCATGCTGTCCTTCGTCATCGTCGGCTTCACCTGGAAATTGATCCTCAGCCCGCTCTGGGGCGTCGCGCCGACGATCCTCGGCGCGGTCGGGCTGCGCGGCTGGTTCCACCCGTGGCTCGGGCAGGCATCGACGGCGCTGACGACGCTCGCCCTGATCTCCGTCTGGCAGTACGTCGGGATCACCATGATGCTTATCTACGCGGCGCTGCTCGCCATTCCCGACGAGCTGATCGAAGCGGCGGAACTCGACGGCATCACCGGGTTCTCACAGTTCTGGAAGGTCAAGCTGCCGCTTATCCTGCCCACGATCGGGATCTGTTCGATCCTGACCTTCGTCAGCAACTTCAACGCCTTCGATCTTATCTACACGGTCAACGGCGCCCTCGCCGGGCCGAACTTCTCGACCGACATCCTCGGCACGTTCCTGTTCCGCACCTTCTTCGGCAATCAGCTGCAGCTCGGCGATCCCAACATGGGCGCCACCATCGCGACCATGATGTTCCTGATCATCCTGGCCGCCGTCGCGGTGTATCTGTTCGGCATCCAAACGCGAATGCGGCGCTACCAGCTGTGAGCCGCGCCATGCGCCATGCCCGCTCGTCGCCGCTGAACCGGGCGGCGGTCCACCTCGTGCTGATCCTTTACACGGCGCTCTGCCTCGGGCCGGTGCTGCTCGTGGTCATAAACTCGTTCAAGTCGCGGGCCAGCATCTTCGGCGCCCCGTTGAGCCTGCCGGGACCGGCGACCTTCGACCTGATCGGCTACAAGACGGTGTTCGGCCAGGGCGTCTTCCTGAACTACTTCACGAACAGCATGATCGTGACCGTCGGGTCCATCGCGGCGGTGCTGCTGTTCGGCGCCATGGCGGCCTTCGCGCTGAGCGAGTACCGGTTCCGCGGCAACAGCCTGCTGGGCCTGTTCCTGTCGCTCGGGATCATGGTGCCGATCCGCCTCGGTACGGTGGCAATCCTCAACATGATGGTGGCGGCCCACCTGGTGAACACGCATCTGGCGCTGATCCTGATTTATACGGCGCAGGGGCTGCCGATCGCCGTCTTTATCCTGAGCGAGCTCATGCAGGGCGTGTCGAAGGACCTCAAGGACGCCGGCCGCATCGACGGCCTTTCCGAATACACGATCTTCTTCCGCCTCGTCCTGCCCCTGGTCCGCCCGGCGGTCGCGACCGTCGCGGTCGTCACCATGATCCCGATCTGGAACGACCTCTGGTTCCCGTTGATCGTGGCGCCGGGCGAGGCCACCAAGACAGTGACCCTGGGCGCCCAGGTGTTCATCGGCCAGTTCGTGACCAACTGGAACGCCGTGCTGGCGGCGCTGACCCTGGCGATCCTGCCGGTGCTGGTGCTTTATTTGCTGTTCTCGCGGCAACTGATCCGCGGCATCACGGCCGGAGCCGTCAAGTGACGACGAAGCTGCGAACCCTGGTCATCGGCTTGGGGCAGATGGGCCTGAGCCACGCGCTCGCCTATCACCGCAATCCCGGCTTCGAGATCGTCGGCCTGGTCAACCGCTCGGCCGTCGAGCTGCCGGATGAGCTGCGGCGCTATGCCGTCCTCGACAGCTTCGAGGCTGGCCTGGCGCTCAAGCCCGACCTCGTGTCGGTGAACAGCTACACCGACAGCCACGCGGCCTATGCCATCGCCGCCATGGAGGCCGGCGCCCACGTTTTCGTGGAGAAGCCGCTCGCGCCGACGGTGGAGGACGCCGAGCGCGTCGTGGCTGTGGCACGGCGCACCGGCCGCAAGCTCATTGTCGGCTATATCCTGCGGCACCATCCAAGCTGGATCGAGTTCATCCGCCGGGCACGGGAACTCGGGCCGCCGTTCGTGATGCGCATGAACCTGAACCAGCAATCCTCGGGGTCCGCCTGGGCGATCCACAAGCGGCTGATGGAGAGCACCAGCCCGGTCGTCGACTGCGGCGTCCACTATCTCGACGTGATGCTGCAGATCACCGACAGCCGGCCCGTGCAGGTGCGCGGCATGGGCGTGCGGCTTTCGCCCGAGATCGCCGAGACCCAGGTGAACTACGGGCATCTTCAGGTCATCTTCGCCGATGGGTCAGTGGGCTGGTATGAGGCAGGCTGGGGTCCGATGATCTCCGAGACGGCATTCTTCGTGAAGGACGTTATGGGGCCGAAAGGCTCCGTGTCGATCGTGATGGACGAGGGCGCAGCATCCGCCGACGTCGACACGCACACGAAGACCGCGCGCATCCGGCTGCACCGCGCGGACATCGGACCGGACGGCGCTTTTGTGGCCGAAGACGAGATGCTGTCGATGGCCGACGAACCCGGCCATCAGGCGCTGTGCGAACGCGAGCAGGCCTTCGTGCTGGATGCGATCCGTTGCGACCACGACCTCAGCCGCCACATGCAGGACGCCGTCCGCTCGCTCGGCGTGGTGCTCGCGGCGGACCGCTCCATGCGCGAACGCCGCGCGATCGACCTTTGAGAACGAAACGTATGGGTTCGCTCACCTTAACCGCTATCCGCAAGAGTTTCGGTGCGGTTGACGTCCTCAAGGGCATCGAGCTCGATGTGGTGACCGGCGAGTTCGTGGTCTTCGTCGGCCCGTCCGGCTGCGGCAAGTCGACGCTGCTGCGCATCATCGCCGGGCTCGATGAGCAGACCTCCGGCGATCTCAGGATCGATGGCAGGCTGATGAACGGCGTGCCGCCCGCGAAGCGCGGCATCGCAATGGTGTTCCAAAGCTATGCGCTCTATCTACACCTGACGGTCGCCAAGAACATGAGCCTCGCCTTGTCGCAGGAGGGCGTGCCGCAGGCCGAGATCAACAAGCGGGTCGAGACGGCGTCCAGCCTGCTGCAGCTCAATGCCTTGCTGGCCCGCCGTCCGGCCGAACTGTCGGGCGGGCAGCGCCAGCGCGTCGCAATCGGCCGGGCCATCGTGCGCCAGCCGAGCCTGTTCCTGTTCGACGAGCCGCTCTCGAACCTCGATGCGGCCTTGCGCGTCGGCACCCGCATCGAGATCGCCAAGCTGCACCGCCAGCTCGGGGCGACCATGATCTACGTCACCCATGACCAGATTGAGGCCATGACGCTCGCCGACAAGATCGTGGTCATGCATGGCGGCGTCGTCCAGCAGGTCGGCCGTCCGCTCGAGCTCTACGCCAAGCCGGCCAATCTGTTCGTAGCGGGCTTTATCGGCTCGCCCAAGATGAACTTCATCAAGGGAGGTGTCGCGGCCCGGGCGAATGCTGCGACGATCGGCGTGCGGCCGGAGCACCTCGCGGTGGCCAGGGACGGCGCCTGGACCGGCATCGTGTCGCATGCCGAGCATCTCGGCGCCGACACGATGCTCTATGTCGACGTGCCGGAGATCGGGATGCTGACCGCGCGGGTCCTCGGCGACGTGAACCACGACGTGGGCGACCGGATCGGCCTTACGCCGCAGGACGGCAAAGTTTACCGCTTCGCCAGTGACGAACGGGCCATTGCGGCCTGAGCGGAAAGTTTCGGCAGCGACCACCCGCGGCTCATTCGAACTCGGTCGGCAGGGCGGCATCCCGGGCGTGCGCGAACATGCGATGGAGTTGGTTGGGGAGTACGCGCCCGAGCGACAGGTCCTCCGGCAATGCATCCTCGGCGAACCATCCGACCTCGGAGGTTTCCAGCCCCGCTCTTGCCGCGCCGCCCACGATGTCGCAGAGGAAAAACAGCTTGCAGCAGGAGAACACGCCGGATGGATGGCCCTGGCGGGTGCGGTCCCATACCGCGGCGAGCTTGCGCACGCGCACCTCGAACCCGCTCTCCTCGCGCATTTCCTTGACGACGTTCTCGGCGGCGGTGAGGTTCACGTCGGCCCAGCCGCCTGGCAGCGTCCAGCGCCCGCCATCGGCCACCTCACGCACCATGAGCAGCCGCCCTTGTCCGTCGAACGCCGCCCCACGGACGTCGACCTTCGGCGTCGCGTAGCCGCTTTCACCGGCGAACAGGGCCTCGATCCGGTCGGCCGGCGTGCCCGTATGCGCCGCCATCATCCGGGCGGCCAAAGACCGCAGCATCTCGTAGCGTTCGCGGTCGTAGGGGTCGCGCACGAAGGTGAGGCCGGTTTGGGCGATCGCCTGCAGCTCACGCGTCCAGACCAGCCAGTTCGGCTCCGCCATATTTTTCCCACTCACGTTGCTTGCCGCTTACCTGGGACGCCAGGTGAGCCCGTCATCACGGCATGCCGCGAGCTTAATCCCTAATCCGCCGCGAGGTGCTGCGCCGGTACGTCCAGCTTTTCCAGCGTGACCGGGATCGACTTGGCCGCCGGGGTGTCTGCGCCCTCGGCGTGGTGCCAGATCGGGATCAGCGGATTGGCCTCCGGATAATATGCGCTCATGCAGCCTTCCGGAATATCGTACGGCGTCACGATGAAGCCTTCGACCCGGCGCACCACGCCATCGTCGACCTTGGTGGTCAGCGCCACGATGTCGCCCTCGGCTAGGGACAGCCGCTCGATGTCGTTGGCGTGCATGAACAGCGTCATGCGGGTGCCGCGCACGCCGCGGAACCGGTCATGGTAGCCATAGATGGTGGTGTTGAACTGGTCGTTGCTGCGGACGGTCATGAGCTGCAGCACGTCCCGGTCCTCGTCCGGGACCGCGATGTCCTCGTTCAGGCTGCGCGGCATGATGAAGTTGGCGCGCCCGGTTGGAGTATGCCAATCCCGCTGGCGCGCGGTGATCGGCAGATGGAAACCGCCGGGCTTCTCCATGCGCTGATTGAAGTCGCCGAATAGCTGCGGATAGGTCCGCTCGATCGCGTCGCGCACCAGGCTGTAATCGTCCACCCATTGCGCCCAGGGCACCGCCGCGTTGGGGGCGAGTGTCGCCTGCGCGATGCCGGCGACGATGGCCGGCTCGCTCATCAGATGCTCGCTGGCCGGCTCCCTTATGCCGTGCGAGCTCTGGACGCAGGCGCTCGTGTCCTCGGTGGTCACGACTTGCGGCCCTGTCGCCTGCACGTCGATCTCGATACGGCCCCGGCAGGGCAGGATATAGGCCGCCTTGCCATGGATCACGTGGTTGCGGTTCAGCTTGGTCGAGATCATCACCGTGAGCGGAATATCGCGCCAATGCCGCTCCATCGCCACCGTCTCGGGCACGGCGCGGATGAAATTGCCGCCCAGCTCGATGAATGCGGTGACCTCGTTCGCCAGCACCTTCTTGCAGGCGCCGACCGTATCGACGCCTTTGTTCCTTGGCGGCTCGAAGCCATACAGCTCGCGCAGCTTGTCGAGCGGTGCCAGCTCCGGCTTTTCGGTGATCCCTACGGTGCGCTGGCCCTGCACGTTGCTGTGGCCGCGCACCGGGCAGATGCCGGCGCCCAGCTTGCCGATGTTGCCGCGCAGCAGCAGCAGATTGACGAACATCTGCACGTTCTCGACGCCGGTGCGGTGCTGGGTCAGGCCCATGCCGTAGATGCCGATCACCGCGTTGCTGCGGGCATACACGGTCCCAACCGCCTCCATCGCGCCGCGCGTCAGGCCGGACTGATGCTCCAGCGCCTCCCACGGGTGGGCGCGCACGGCGTCGGCGAACGCGTCGAAGCCGTAGGTGTGCTCGGCGATGAACCCGGTGTCGAGCACCCGCGGTTCGCCGGCCGCCTGCGCCGCGTCGTCGAGCGCCAGCACGTGCTTGCACACCCCGGTCAGCGCCGCGACGTCGCCGCCGATGCGGACCTGGTGATACTGGCTGCTGATCGGCGTGTCGGTCGAGGTCAGCATCTCCTTCAGGTGCTGCGGGCTGCGGAACCGCTCCAGCGCCCGCTCGCGCAGCGGATTGAAGGTGATGATCGGCACGCCACGCTTATGCGCCTTCTGCAGCTCGTTCAGCATGCGCGGGCTATTGGTGCCGGGATTCTGGCCGCAGAAGATCAGCAGGTCGGCGTTGTCGAAGTCCTCAAGCGTAACCGTGCCTTTGGGCGCCCCAATGCTCTGCGGCAGCGCCACCGACGTGGGCTCGTGGCACATGTTGGAGCTGTCGGGCAGGTTGTTGGTGCCATACATTCGCCCGAACAAGGCATACATGTAGGACGTTTCGAGCGATGCGCGGCCTGAGGCGTAGAGTACGACGTTGTTCGGGTCCATGGCGCGGAGCCGCTGGCCGATGTCCTGGAACGCCTGCTGCCAGCCGACTTCGACATAGGTGTCGGTCGCCGCGTCGTAGCGCATGGGGTGGGTAAGGCGGCCGATCGCTTCCAGGTCGTGATCGGACCACGACTCCAGCTCGGTGCAGGTGTGCTTGGCGAAGAAATCAGGGCCGACGCGCTTCGTGGTGATCTCCCACGCGGTAGCTTTGGCGCCGTTCTCGCAATACTCGAACACATGCGGCTCGGCCGGCTTGATCCAGGCACAGCTTACGCAGGTGAAGCCCGCTGGCTTGTTCTGCTGGGTGAGCACGAGGGCGCCGCTGACGGGAACTCCCTCCTTCGACAGGATGGCGCCGAGCGAGCGCACGGAGCCCCAGCCTCCGGCCGGTCCCTTGTATGGTTTCACGCTTGGCGCGTCGGTCATGGCGGCATTCCCTAGTTCCCAGCAAAACGCCGCGGCAAGGGTGGGGTTGCGCGGTCTAGCCGGCGAGGACGCCCGAATGCACCAGCCAGAGGCCGCCGATAAGTGACACGGCCATGCTCGCCCTAGCCAACACCCAGCGGCCGCGTTGGGCCGGCTTGCCAGTCCAGAGAACGGGCAAGGCAACCGCAGGAAGCGGTGGCGGGATGTCGGCGACCGCCGGTGCCTTCGCCGCATACGTGACCAAGCCGCGTCGCAGCGCGCCGAACTCGTCCTGCATGAGCAGCTTATAAAGCCTGGGCCCGCCCACGAGCAGCAGCCGCAGCGGCGCATCCCGGATGAGCATCTGGATATAGCGCAGCGCCGCCGGGTCGAGCGCGTCGGCACGGTCGACCAGCAAAACGATGCGGTCGCTATCGGACCCGGCCTCGGTCAGCAGCTCGAAGCCTCGTTCCAGGTCCGGTGCCGTGAGTGTTTCGCCGGACGCACGCCCGACGATCTGCGCCAGCAATCCCGGCAGGGTCAGGGCATCGGCGCCCGACGGCCGCAGCACCCGGCTGCGCAGCGCCGCAAGCCTGACCGCCACGCTATCCAACGCGGCCCGCGACGGCTCGGTGACCAGCAGAACGTGCTCATCGCGATCGACCATGCCGCCGACGACACCATCGACGAATGCCTTGCCGTCATCGTACGTGATAGTCTGCATGAGGTTCAGCCGTTTCAGCATCGACGGGTTGGGCCATGATCGGCACCTGAACCATTATATCCGATAATACCTATATAAAATACAACTTATTGGATTTATTCCATGCTGTATCGTATGCACCCGCGGACGCCGGAGCGAGCGGCGTCAAACCGCTGACCCAGACGGCTCTGGTGGGGGAGGCCCTTGAACGGATCTGTGGCAGAGGATGCCTATTTGCATGCCGAACCCACTGTCCATGAACCCCACCACTGAAGGTTTCGCCATGACCATCGTCCCGCCTGCGCCCGCCTATCCTGCGACTGGACCAATGTCGGTGCGGCCGCCCTTCACGGCCGGGACCGCAGCACGCAAGGCGCGCATGGCGGAGGACGCCTGGAACACCCGTGATGCCGAGCGCGTGTCGCTCGCCTACACCGATGACAGCCGCTGGCGAAACCGTTCGGAGTTCCTTACGGGCCGGCCATCGATCGTCGCGTTCCTGCAGCGCAAGTGGACGCGCGAGCTGGACTATCGGCTGATCAAGGAGGTATGGACGTTCACCGGCAACCGCATCGCGGTGCGCTTCGCCTATGAGTGGCACGACGCCGACGGCGCCTGGTTCCGCAGCCATGGGAACGAGCAGTGGGAGTTCGACGCGAGCGGCCTGATGCGGCGTCGCGAGGCGTCGATCAACGACGTTCCCCTTGCGGAGCGGGACAGGCTGTTTCACTGGCCGCTGGGACCCCGCCCAGCCGACCACGCCGGACTGTCCGACCTGGGCCTTTGATGGCTCGGTGCCGGTCCAAGGGCGAGAACCAGTTGCCCAAAGTCATCCAGGGTGCCACATACCGCTGCGACGTCGAGGTCACCAACACGCCAGCCCAGAGCGCCGCCTGATCACGGCCTCATTTTGGTTGCAGCATAGCTCCGTTCTCGGACGTTCACGCCTGTGATGACGTTTTGCGACGAGTGAATAGATCGTAAGAGATGGCTGCCTCGCCAATGTATGAGAGATTGCATAACGGCATTAGGGATGCC
>JAABUM010000696.1_pt1 | contig 56171 bp, 53 predicted proteins | sample 5559161 | NCBI WGS metagenome assembly JAABUM01 (sample SAMN10711868, study PRJNA513369) | rock metagenome | isolation source: Antarctica rocks | place: Antarctica: Victoria Land, Siegfried Peak nord
CGGGTCGCCGTGCTGTGGCCGCTGGTGGACCAGCCGCGCTCCGGACCGCGGGACGTGCTGGTCGACGATGACCTGGCCACCTCGCTGGCCGGCCCCGGACGGCTGGGACAGCTGCTCGCCTCGGCCCGGGCCGCCGAGACCGGCCAGTGCGACGGGGTCGCGCATGGTCCAGCGGCGCCCGCCGCTCCCGGCTCTGCCTCCACCCCTCCCGCCCCTCCCGCCCCAACAACGCCTGCGAGGCCGAAGGCCCGGTGCGAGGCGGTGCCCGTCACCTACGGGGTCGACCCCGACCTGCTGCTCACCGCCCAGAACATGACCAGGCCGTACGCGGTGCAGGCCGGCAACAAGACCCGGCCCGGGGTCGGGGGCGCGGCAGCAACGTCATGGTTGGCCTCGCTGCGGGCCGCCGCCTCGCATGGGCCGGTGCTGTCGCTGCCCTTCGGTGACCCGGACGTCGATGCCCTGACCCGCGGGGCGGCGGGCAAGAACGACGTTGCAGCTGCCCGCGACCTCGGGTTGCGTACGACGACCGAGGTCCTGCGCACAACGCCGAACGAGGCGCTTGCCTGGCCACCGGCAGGCCCGGTCACCCCCGCGGCCACCGACGCTCTCGCCGTCAGCCGCACCAGCGCGTTGGTGCTCGACCCGTCCGCTCTGCCCCCGGAGCAGGTCGCCGGGCCGACGCTCGGTACCCGCGCCCGGCTGCCCCTGTCCTCACTGGGGACACCGCTGACCGGGCTCGTCGTCGACACCAAGCTCTCGGACCTGCTGGCCGGGTCGCCCAGCACCGGCGCGGGAGCGCGGCTGGCCGAGCAGCGCTTCCTCGTCGAGACCGCGATCATCGCCGCCGAACGGCCCAGCAGCCCGCCGCGCACGCTGCTGGTCGCCCCCGCACGCAGGGGCGCCATCGCGGCGGCCGTCGCCACGGCGGGACTGCACGACCTGGGCCGGTTGCCCTGGGTGTGCCCGGTCAGCCTCCCGGCGGTGGCCGCCGCCAGTGAGCGTTGCGCCGGTGAGCCCGCGACCGAGCCGAGCGGGCCGACCGGGCCGATCCCTGAGCGAGGCGCACCGCTCGTCGACAGCCGGACCGAGCTGCCGCAGACCTACCTGTCAGGGGTGGCACAGGACCGGGCCGACGGCGATCAGCTTGTTGACGCGGTGCTCATGCCGAGCGATGCCACCTCGACCTTGAAGGCCTCCTTGCGCCGCGCCGCTGCGCGGGCGGAGTCCAGCGCGTGGCGCACCGATCCGGCCGGCGGCCAGGCGATGGCTGCCCTGCTGCACGACGAGGTCGCCGGCCTGCAGGGCCGCGTGCAGGTGCGCGGCCAACGCCTGCTGCTCACCAGCAGCAAGGGCACCTTGTCGGTCAGCGTCGACAACCTGCTGCCGGTGCCGGTCACGCTGAAGGTCCGCTTCCTGTCAGCCACGGCCACCCTGTCCACCCAGGAGACGCCGGCCTTCGAGGTGCCGGCCGGCACCAGCTACAAGCCGTCGGTGCGCGCCCAGGCAAGACGCTCCGGCCGGTTCGTGGTCTTCGCGCAGCTGATCGACCGCGAGGGCCGGCCCTTCGGCTCGCGGACCGAGATCGACGTACGGTCCACCAGGTACGGCCGGATCGCGCTGGCCGTGACGGGTGTCGGGGCGGGGGTCTTGTTCGTGGCGGCCGGGACGCGCATCGCCCGGCGCGCCCGCAGCTCCGCGACCGTCCCCCCGCACCCCGACCGTGGCGGCAGTTCCCCGGACCGGGCATGACCAGCCTGACCCGGTCGACCCGGACCATGGCGGTCGGCACGCTGGCCTCCCGCGGGACCGGTTTCGTGCGGACCGCGGCGCTGGCCGCCGCACTGGGAGCCCACGGCGCCTCGATCGCCTACAACCTGGCCAACACGGCTCCGAACACCGTCTACGACCTGCTGCTCGGCGGGGTGCTCACGAGTGTCGTCGTACCCCTGCTGGTGCGGGCAGCGAAGCAGGATGGCGACGGCGGCGCGGCCTACGCGCAACGACTGCTGAGCCTCACCGTGCTCGCACTCGGCGCGGCCTCGGTGCTGCTCGTGGTGCTCGCGCCACAGATCGTCGACCTCTACCTCGCTCCCGGAGCCCCTGCGGGCACTCGCGAGCTCGCGGTGGCGTTCGCCCGGTTCTTCCTGCCCCAGGTGCTGTTCTACGGCGCCGGCGCCGTCCTCGGCGGCATCCTCAACACGAGGGGCTCCTTCGCCGCGCCGATGTGGGCGCCGGTGCTCAACAACGTCGTGGTCATCGGGACGGCTGCGGTGTTCCTCCTGCTGCCGGCGACCACCGACCCGACCCGGTCGCTGACCCACGTCCAGGTGCTCGTGCTGGGCATCGGCACCACCCTCGGCGTGATCGCCCAGACCCTTGCGCTGGTGCCGGCCCTTCGCGCGAGCGGCTTCCGGCTGCGCGTGCGCCTGGACCTGCGGGGTACCGGCCTCGGCCACGCCGCCCGGCTGGCCAAGTGGGTCTTCCTCTACGTCGTCGCCAACCAGATCGCCTACCTCGTCGTCGTCCGGCTGTCCTCGGGCCTGCCGGACGGCCGGGGCTACGCGGTCTACGTCTACGCCTACGTGCTGTTCCAGCTGCCGTACGCGGTCGTGGCCGTCAGCGTCATCAGCGCGCTGCTCCCCACCATGAGTCGGGCCGCCGCCGACGAGCGCTACGGCGACCTGCGCGGGCAGCTGTCCACCGGCATGCGGCTGGTCAGCGCGGTGCTGGTTCCGGCGGTCGCCGCCTACGTCGTGCTCGGCCCGGCGGTCGCCACGCTCGTGCTCGGTCACGGGCGCCTCAGCGTGGACGATGCCCGCTACATCGGTCAGACCCTCGGGGTGCTGTCGCTGGGTCTGCTGCCCTTCAGCGCCTTCCAGCTCCAGCTGCGCGCCTTCTACGCCCTGGACGACACCCGTACGCCGACGCTGGTCAACCTGGGCGCTACCGCAGTCAACCTGGCCCTGGACCTGCTGGCCGTGCTCGTGCTGCCGCCGGACCAGCAGGTGCTGGGCCTGGCCGGCGCGTACGCCGCGTCCTACGCCGTGGGTCTGGTCCTGTCCTCGCGACTGCTCGCCCGCCGGCTGGGCGGCCTGGACGGCGCCCGGGTCCTGCGTACGGCGGTGCGCTGTGTGGCGGCCGTGCTGGTACCCGCCCTGCTGGCACTGACGGCGCAGCTCGCGGTCACCGCGCTGCTCGGCAGGGGCACGGGCGCCGCTGTCGCCGCCCTGCTGACCGGCGGCGCCCTGCTGGCCGTGGGCTACCTGATTGGTGTGCGGTGCCTGCGGGTGCGCGAGGTCGACGAGGTCGTCGGACCGCTGCTGCGCCGCGTCGGTCTGGGCCCGCGGCTCAAGCCGGGCTGAGGACGCGCCGAGCCCCTTAAGAACGGAAGTGCGAGGGGTGGAGGTGACGGTGCAGATGGCGCAGGACGACACCGGCGCCATCGTGCTGGGCTGGCTGACCAAGCTCGTGGTCGGCCTGGGCGTCCTGGGGCTGTTGAGCTTCGACGGCATCGCGCTTGTCCGCACCGACTTCTCCGCCGCCGACCAGGCCGGCACTGCCGCCTCGGCGGCCGCCGACGCCTACAAGAGCTCCCACGACGTGCAGGTGAGCTACGACGCGGCACTGGCCGCCGTCGCCGCAGACGGCGACAGCATCGAGACCCACACCTTCGTGGTCGGACCGACCGGCTCGGTCTCGCTGGTTCTGCACCGCACGGCCGCCACCTTGTGGATGAAAAACATCGGTCCGCTCAAAGGCTGGACCGATGTCAGCGCCAAGGGCGAGGGGTCGCCGGCGTCATGAGGTTCTCCTGCCGCCCGGTCGCCGGGGCGTGGGCGACCGCGGCCCTGGTGACGGCCGCCCTGATTCCGGCCGTCCTGATCCCCGCCGCCCTGGCAGCGCCCGCAGCGCCGCGCACCGACGTGGTCGGGGACGCACGCCAGCAGGCCGCTGATCTGCGCCTGCGCGTCGACGCCCTGCAGCTACAGGCCGAGCAGGCCAGCGAGAACTACGACGCCGCGTACGACGCGTTGGGGCGGGCCGTGACCGCGCACGTGGCCGCCGAGCGACAGCTCGATGTCGCCCGGGCCAGTGCGGACGCCACCGACGGACAGGCCGGCCGCCGGGTCCGCGCCCTGTACATGGCCGGCGGCGGCACGGGCCTGTACGCCAGCGTCTTGAACAGCGGCGACCTGCCGGACGCCCTACGCCGCCTGCACCAGGTCGACGCCGTCCTGGTCGGCGACCACCGAGCCGCTGCCGACGCCGGTCAGGCCTTCGCGCAGCGGCGGACGGCCGACGCCCACCTGCAGGCCGCAGCGCTGACCGCCGTCCGGCTACAGCGCACGGTCGCGGACCGGGCCGACGTCGTGCGTGCCCTGCTGGCACAGACCGATGCACTGATGGCCCACGCGGACGCCCGGGTGGTCGCGCTGGCAGCACAGCAGCGCCTCGACGAGCAGGCTGCCGCTGCCCGCCGGGCGGCCATCGTCCTGGCCGCCGCTCAGGCCCGGGCGGCTGCTGCACTCACCGCGTCGCAAGCCCGCGCGGCCGCTGCACTCACAGCGGCCCAGGCGCGGGCAGCTGCTTCCTCAGCCGTCCCCCAGGCCCGCGGCGAGCGGCAGCGCGGGGTGGCCTCCAACCCCGGCTCGCTGTTGCCGGCCACCGATCCGACCGCCCCTGGCCCGGCAGCGACCTCCCCCGGCCCGGCATCGACCGCATCGGTCGCCGCCGTCCTCGACTTCGCCCGCGCGCAGCTCGGCAAGCCCTACGTCTGGGGCGCCACCGGGCCGGACTCCTACGACTGCTCGGGGCTCACGCAGGCGGCGTACGCCGTCGCCGGCGCGCGCTTGCCGCGGGTGGCCCAGGACCAGTGGTTTGCCGGGCCACACGTCGAGCTCGGCGAGCTGCAGCCGGGCGACCTGCTGTTCTGGGCGAGCGACACGTCCGCGCCCGCGACGATCCACCATGTGGCCCTCTACCTGGGCGGCGGCCAGATCCTCGCTGCACCGCACACCGGCGACGTCGTCAAGATCGAGCCGCTCTACCTCAACGGCTACATCGGGGCGGTACGGCCGACACCGGGCCATTAGCAGTACCGGGCCATTAGCCCTGCCAGGCGGCCGGCCGCATCCCGCTGCACCCCCCCGCCCGCCCCTACGATGAGGGGGACCAGACCGGCTAGATCAACACCCGTACCGGGAGAACTGCCCGTGCCATCGCTGTCAGCTCCGCCGCTCGCCGAGCAGGACGTGCTGGCGCAGCGATACCGCCTGCTGGCGCCCTTGACCAGCGGAGGGCCGGCCGTGCTCTGGCGCGCTGCGGACGAAGTCCTCGCCCGTGACGTGGCCGTGAAGGTGCTGGACCCCGGCGCGGCCGGCGCACGCGCGCCGTTCCTGGACGCGGCGGTACGCGCCGGAGCGCTCGCCCACCCGGGCCTGGCCAAGACCTACGACGCGGCCGTCGAGGAGCGTGGCCCGTCGAGCGCGGTCTATGTCATCAACGAGTGGGTGGACGGACGGCCGCTCGCCGAGGTCCTGCGGGACGGCCCCTTGGACCCGGTCGAGGCCGTCGGGCTCCTGCGCCAGGCGGCCGACGCCCTGTCCGCTGCGCACGCCCGGGGGGTGCCCCATGGGCGACTGCACCCCGGGAACGTCCTGATCACCTCCGCCGGCCGGGTCCGCCTGACCGACACCTGCGTGGCCGCGGCCGTGCACGGCGCGCCGGTCGGTGGCGCGACCCCGCAGGCCGTCCGGGACGACACGCGCGACCTGGCGGCCGTGCTGTACGCCCTGCTGACCGGCGGCTGGCCGGGCGGCGCGACGCCGCAGCCGTCCGGCGGCCTGCCGGCCGCGCCCCGTCAGGACGTCGGGGAGTACAGCGCGCGGCAGGTCCGGGCAGGTGTACCGCGCTCCCTGGACCTGGTGGTCGGGCGTGGGCTGCACCCGGACCGTCACCCGGGTACGTCCGTGCTAGCTACCCCTGCCGCCCTGGCCGCTGCCGCCGAGCAGGCGGCCGAGCAGGTGCGCGAGGCACAGGAGGCGGCCGCGGCGCCCCGGCCGCCCTCTCGGCTGCGGCGAACCGCGCCCTGGGCCGCCGTTCTCGCCGTGCTCCTGGCGGTCGGTACGGGGGGCTGGCTGCTCGGACTGGCTGTCGGCGAGGTGCCCCGGCGCGCGAACAGCGTCGAACCGGTCCTGAGCACCTCCTCACCGGCGTCCCCCGAGGCGGGGGCCGCCCCCACTCCCGGACCGATGATCGACCTGACCCGGCTGCCCGTGCGCGACTTCGATCCCGCCCCCGGCGACGGACAGGAGTCACCCGACAAGGTGCGCAACGCCGTCGACCAGGACCCCTCCACCGCCTGGGTGACCGACCGGTACAGCACCTCGCGGTTCGGTGGCCTCAAGACCGGTGTCGGTCTGCTCGTGGACCTGGGCGCCCCGACCGCGGTGAGCAGCGTCCAGGTGCAGCTTGCCGTCGCCGGAGCCGGTGTGGAGCTGCGCGCTGCCGACAGCCCCGGAGCAACCGCTGACGGCTTCCGGCTGCTCGCGCAGGCAGCCGACGCCGGTCAGCTCACCACGCTGCGGCCGCCGCCTGGTGAGCGGGCCCGCTACTGGCTGGTCTGGCTCACCTCGTTGCCCCAGCAGGGCAGCGGCTACCGCGAGGGTGTGTCGGAGTTGCGTTTCAACTGACCGGCGCGCATGGGCGCCGGCCTCGCTACGGTGCGGCCGTGAGCAGACCGGACGGTGACCTGCAGGACAGGGCGATGCTCGCAGCCCATCTTGCCGGCACCGCGGGCGCGTTCGACGAGCTGGTCCGGCGGCACCAGGACCGGCTGTACGCCGTGGCCGTCCGCACCTGCGGCGACCGCGAACAGGCCGCGGATGCCCTGCAGGACGCGCTGGTATCGGCCCTGCGCTCGGCCGCGTCCTACCGCGGCGAGGCCAGGGTCACCACCTGGCTGCACCGGATCGTGGTCAATGCCTGCCTCGACCTGGCCCGGCGACGGGCGGCTCGCCCGACCACCGCTCTGCCATTGCAGCTGCCGGCCGATCCCCGCGACCTGCTCGGCGAGCGGGAGTCGGCATTGGTTGTCGAGGCGGCCCTGCAGGCGTTGCCGCAGGACCAGCGAGTGGCCGTCGTCCTGGTGCACCTGCAGGGCTTCAGCGTCGAGGAGGCCTCCGCGGTGCTCGGGGTTCCCTCCGGGACGGTCAAGAGCCGCTGCTCGCGCGGTCGGGCCCGGCTGGCCGTGACGCTCGGGCACCTGCGGAACCCGGACCAGGTGCCGGGCGTCCTACCCCGGGTCCATGACCACCCCGGGCTCGGCGCCCCGTCCGGTCCGCCGCTGACCGACACGGAAGGACAGGGCGCGTGAACCACCTCGACCTCGACGCACTCGCCGACCTGCTCGTCGGCGAGGGCAACCCCCGCGACGTCGAGCACCTGCGTTCGTGTACCACCTGCGCCCGTCAGCTCACCGACCTCGAAGCCGCTCAGGCACCGGTGGACGCCTCGTTGGCCGCACTGCCGCCACTGGCCGTCCCGGCCCCCCTGGCTGCACAGCTGACTGCCGGCGACGCAGCCACCGGCCGGACGGCCGGGTCCAACGTCCTCCCGCTGGCCCCCGCCCGGCGCGCGACGGGCGCCAGGCGGCGGGAGCCGCGTGGGCGCCCCCCGTGGCGGGCCGTCACCGGCATCGCCGCCGCGATCGTGCTGGTGTCCGGTGGCGCCGCGCTGCTGATCCGTTCCGACCACCATCTTTCGGCGTCCTCCGCAAAGTCCAGTGGCGCCTCGCTCGCCCGGGCGCCAGAAGTTCGCCGCCTCGCCACGGGCACCAGCTACACCGCCGCGACTCTCGCGATCGAACTGCCGTCGCTGCTCGTCCCGGCGCAGGCCGGCTCGGTGCAGTCCGGCCCGGGTCCGGCCAGCTCCCGGGCCACGTCCCAGGCCGGCGCGGGTGCGACCCCGGCCGCCGGCACCGTTCCCGCCGAGCTCGCGCCGCTGCAGGGCACGTCAGCCCTGGCGGCCTGCCTGTCCGCCCTGACCCCGGCCGATCAGCCCGGGCTGCCGCTCGCCGTCGATTACGCCCGCTATGGCGGCAAGCCAGCGCTGGTCGTCGTACTGCCCTCGGCCAGGCCCGGCAAGCTTGACGTGTACGTCGTCGGGCCGAACTGCACGGCCACCGATGCCGACGTCATCTACTTCACGCGTCTGGCGCAGCCGTGACCGTCCGCCTGCGGGGAGGCAGCGTCCACAGCAGCACCCCCGCGATGCTCGCCGCGTACGGAAGTAATACGCCGGGGCCGAGCGGCAGATTTGTGTAGGCGTCCTCGTCGACGAAGGAGAACGCCGTACCGAGCAGGGCGTAGACGCACGCAAGGAGTCGGACGAGCAGGCCGGTGCGGCCCGACCCGTCGGTGCCTGCGGCCCGGGTGGCGGACGCGCCGCAGGCGACGCCGAGCAGTGCCGGCGAGATGTCGCTGAAGAAGGTCGACCCGACGTACTCGCTCGTGACCTTGCCCGCCACCAGGGCTGCCACGGTCGCCGCCAGCGCCGCCCGTACGTACCGCTCGAGCTCGCCCGGCTTGGCTGGAACGCCGGTGTCCGCTGTCTCCGCCGAGCCACCGCAGGCCGGGCAGCCGCCACCGTGCTCGGGGGTCGTCGCGGCATCGGCCCCGCACCGCGGCCGCCGACAGACCGGGCAGCGATCGACCGCAGGACGGGCCGGGTGCACCGAGCAGCGAGCGCGTACGCGGGCCGGGACGGTCATGCGAGGAGCCTGCCACCGCTACGCCGACGCCGGAGGGGCGCTGATACCGGCAAGCGGGAAGGCGCTCCCCACCATGATGGTTGGAAGGAACACACCGACAGGAAGGCCAGCCGTGAGCAGCCCGAAGATCCACAACGCGATCGTGATCGGGTCCGGCCCGACCGGGTACACCGCCGCGATCTACCTGGCCCGGGCCGCCCTCGCGCCGCTGGTGTTCGAGGGTGCGGTCACCGCCGGGGGCGCGCTGATGAACACCACCGACGTCGAAAACTTCCCCGGGTTCCCCGACGGGGTCATGGGCCCGGAGCTCATGGACCACCTGCGCAGCCAGGCAGAGCGGTTCGGCTCGCAGTTCATCACCGATGACGTCACCGCGGTCGACCTCTCGGCCAGTCCGAAGGTCGTCACCTCCGGCGGTCAGACCCACCTCGCGCAGACCGTCGTACTGGCCATGGGCTCGGGCTACCGCGAACTCGGGGTACCCGGCGAGAAAGAGCTGTCCGGTCACGGGGTCTCCTGGTGCGCGACCTGCGACGGGTTCTTCTTCCGCGACCAGGACATCGCCGTGGTCGGCGGCGGCGACAGCGCACTGGAGGAGGCGACCTTCCTGACCCGCTTCGCCCGCAGCGTCACCCTGGTGCACCGCCGGGACACCCTCCGGGCCAGCAAGATCATGCAGGAGCGCGCCTTCAGCAACGACAAGCTCCGCTTCGCCTGGGACAGCGAGGTCGTCTCGGCCGACGGCGACGGCAAGCTCACCGGGGTCACCCTGCGCAATCTCAAGACCGGCGTGCAGTCCGAGTTGGCCGTGACCGGCCTGTTCATCGCCATCGGGCACGATCCACGTTCGGAGCTGGTCAAGGGCCAGGTGGACGTGGACGACGACGGCTACGTCGTCGTCGAGGCGCACGGGACGCGCACCAACGTGCCAGGGGTGTTTGCGGCCGGGGACCTGGTGGACCACACCTACCGCCAGGCCATAACCGCTGCAGGCACCGGCTGCCAGGCCGCTCTGGACGCCGAGCGCTGGCTCGCCGCGCACGAGCTGGAGCGGCCAGACGACGCAGCCGACCAGACCACAGCCGACCAGACCACGGCAGACCAGGCCGACACCGCGAGCGTCTGAGCGGCGCTAGGAATGCCCCCTCCCGGGCGCCTGTTCCACTGCTTGCCGACTCATCGAATTCAAGGAGCACCCCGTGGGCGCCAACACCCAGACCACCACCGACGCGACGTTCAGCACCGACGTCCTGCAGAGCGAGAAGCCGGTCCTCGTCGACTTCTGGGCGGAGTGGTGCGGCCCGTGCAAGATGGTCGCTCCCGTCCTGGAGGAGATCGCCGGCGAGAACACCGAGAAGCTCAGCGTCGTCAAGCTCAACATCGACGAGAACCCCGGTGTCGCCCGGGACTACCAGATCATGAGCATCCCGACGATGGCCGTGTTCCAGGGCGGCAAGATCGTCAAGTCGATCGTGGGCGCGAAGCCCAAGGCGGCGATCCTCAAGGACCTCGAGGCCTACCTCTAGGGGCATCCGCTCGAACAGCACAGGTCCAGCAGGACAGCTCCAGCAGTTCAGCCAGCAAGCGACAGGCCGGGTCCCGCGGGGCCCGGCCTTCGCCGTCCGTAGGGGTGCGCGCCCGTACAGTGGCACCACCCGCCGCCCGTCCCGGAAGGTCCCGCCGTGCAGCAGTACCGCCTCGGCGACGACGGCGCCGCCGTAGCCGAGGTGCAGGCGATCCTCGTCCAGCTGGGGTCGTTGAGCTCACTGCCCAGCACGCCGATCTTCGACGAGGCCACCGATCTGGCCGTACGGGCGTTCCAGCAGCAGCGGGGTGTGTCGGTCGACGGGATCGTCGGACGCGAGACCTACGCGGCGCTGCAGGCGGCCCGCCTGACTCTCGGCGACCGGCTGCTGTCCCTGGCCGGGCGGCGCTACGTCGGAGACGACGTGGCCGTACTGCAGGAGCGGTTGCTCGAGCTGGGCTTCGACGCCGGTCGGGTCGATGGGGTCTTCGGGCAGCGCACCGAGGCAGCGCTGAGCGGTTTCCAGCGGGAGTACGGCCTCGTGGGTGACGGCGTGTGCGGCCCCACCACGCTACGAGCCCTGAAGCAGCTCGGCCGGCTCGTCGTCGGCGGCCGGCCGCACGCGCTGCGGGAGACGGAGGTGCTGTACCGGTCCGGCGCAGCCCTGGCCGGCAAGGTCGTCGTGCTCGACCCGGGCCACGGCGGCCGGGACAGCGGGGCCCGCGGGCATGGTCTGACCGAGGCCGACGTCGTGTTCGACCTGGCCGCTCGCCTTGAGGGCCGCTTGGCCGCCGTCGGCGTACGCGTCCTGCTGACCCGGGGGTCCGAGAGCTGCCCGAGCGACGCCGAGCGCGCAGCGTTCGCCAACACCGCACGGGCCGACCTGGTCGTGAGCCTGCACGTGGACCGGGCCGCCTCGCCGCAGCCGCAGGGGGTCGCGAGCTACCACTTCGGCACCGGCACCGGGGCGACCTCGACGGTCGGTGAGCAGCTGGCCTCGTTCGTCCAGCGCGAGGTCGTGGCCCGTACGGATCTGCTGGACTGCCAGGTGCATGCCAAGACCTGGGAGCTGCTGCGCCTGACCCGGATGCCGGTGGTACGCCTCGAGCTGGGCTACCTCAGCTCGCCCAGCGACGCCGCCCGGCTGGGCGAGCCGGCGCTTCGGGACACGGTCGCCGAGGCCCTGCTGGTGGCGATCCAGCGGCTCTACCTGCCCGCCGACCTGGACCCGCCGACCGGCGTACTCCGCCTCCCGGACCTCGCCCAGCTCTAGTCCGACGTGACGGGGTCAGACGGGGCGCAGGAGCGGGTCGGGCGACATCGATCCGAGCAGGCGCTCCAGGGCCACTTCGACGTCCTCGCGCCAGGACACGGCGGTCTTAAGCTCCAGCCGCAGCCGCGGGTAGTGGTGGTGCGGCCGCACGGTCTTGAAGCCCACGGCCAGCAGGTGCTCGGCCGGTAGCACACACGCCGGCGCCTGCCACTTCAGGTCGCCGAAGGCCTCGATCGCGCGCACCCCGCGCCGGATGAGGTCCTTGGCCACGGACTGGACCAGCATCCGCCCGAGACCACCACCGGTGAACTCCGGCAGGACGTGCCCGGTCATGAGCAGTACGGAGTCGGCGCTCACCGGCGAGGTCGGGAACGCGATCGAGCGCGGGACGTACGCCGGTGGGGCGAACGTCACGAAGCCGGCCGGCACACTGTCGACGTAGGCGATCTTGCCGCAGCTGCCCCACTCGAGCAGCGTCGCCGAGACCCACGACTCCTTCTCGAACGCGGTGTCCCCCGCCTGCTCGGCGCGGCCGAGTGCGACGGGGTCGAGCTCCCAGAACACGCACCGCCGGCACCGCCCGGGCAGGTCGTCGAGGTTGTCCAGGGTGATGTTGACGACCCGCCGGCTCATGGGCGGCGCGGGGCGCGGAGCAGGCCGGCGAGCCAGCCCCCGGCCATTCCCAACAGCACGCCGAGGCCGGCCAGGGCGAGGGCGCGCGGACGCGCGGCGAGGGCCACGTGACCAGGGTAACGAGGCCCGGCACGAGCGCGAAGGCTTGCCGTGGTGCCCCGGTACCCTGGGGGCATGGCCGGGGTGACGTTCGACGCCTTCACCGACCGCTACGCCGCGCGCACCGCCGGTATGACGACCTCCGAGATCCGGGCGCTGTTCGCCGTCGCGAGCCGGCCCGAGGTGGTCTCGCTGGCCGGCGGCATGCCCTTCACCACCGCGCTGCCGCTGGACTCGGTCGGCAAGCTGCTGTCGGACCTGCTGGCGACCCGCGGCGCGGAGGCCCTGCAGTACGGCTCAGGTCAGGGCGATCCTGCTTTGCGGGCGCTGATCTGCGACGTGATGGCCCTGGAGGGCATCCAGGCCTCCCCGGACGACATCGTGGTCACGGTCGGGTCGCAGCAGGCACTGGACTTGGTGACCCGGATCTTCTGCGACCCGGGTGACGTGGTGCTCGCCGAGGCCCCGTCGTACGTCGGGGCGCTCGGGACCTTCGCGGCCTTCCAGGCCGAGGTCGTGCACGTGGCCATGGACGACGACGGGCTGGTGCCCGAGGCCCTGCGGGAGGCGATCGCGGCCTGCGCCCGGGCCGGCAAGCGGGTGAAGTTCCTCTACACGATCCCGAACTTCCACAACCCGGCCGGCACGTCGCTGTCCGACGCCCGGCGGGACGAGGTGCTAGCGATCTGCCAGCGGGCCGGGCTGCTCGTCCTGGAGGACAACCCGTACGGCCTGCTGGGGTTCGACGGGCCACCAACGCCGGCGCTCCGGGCCCGCGGCGCCGACGAGGACGTCATCTACCTCGGCTCGTTCAGCAAGACCTTCGCCCCGGGGCTGCGCGTCGGCTGGGTGCTCGCTCCGCATGCGGTACGCGAGAAGCTGGTGCTGGCCAGCGAGGCGTCGGTGCTGTGCCCACCGGGGCTGAATCAGATGGCGGTCGTGGAGTACCTGTCGACCCAGGACTGGCAGGGCCAGGTCGAGGTGTTCAAGGGCATCTACCGCGAGCGGCGGGACGCACTGCTCGACGCGCTCACCTCGCTCATGGCCGCCGGCGCCACCTGGACCAAGCCGGCCGGCGGCTTCTACGTCTGGCTCACCCTGCCCGCCGGCCTGGACGCCAAGGTGATGCAGCCGCGCGCGCTGACGGCCCGCGTCGCCTACGTCCCGGGTATCGGCTTCTACGCCGATGGTCAGGGTCGCCGGGAGCTGCGCCTGTCCTACTGCTTCCCCGAGCCGGAGCGGATCCGCGAAGGCGTACGGCGCCTGGCCGGTGTCGTGGAGGCCGAGCTGGACCTGCTGGCGACCTTCGGGCCCACCCAGCGCCCCTCCCGCAGCGCCTGCTCGACCCCCGGCCCCGACGTCCGGTAGCCGTCCCTGGGCAGTGGTACCGACCCCTCCGTCAGGACTGCTCGTCGGGTCCCTGCACGATGGCGGCGATGCGCTGCAGGTCCTCCAGCGTGGCGAACTCGATCGTGAGCCGACCCCGCGAGCGACCGACATCGACCCGGACCCGCGTCTCGAGCCGGTCCGACAGGCTCTGGGCAACCTCGCTGGCCTGTTCCGGCACCAGTCGCTTGCCCCGCGCCGCCCGGGGCGAGCGCGGCTCGTCCTGGACCAGGACCGAGACAGCCTCCTCGGCCGCGCGCACGCTCATGCCCTCGGCCACGATGCGGGTCGCCATGGCCTCCTGCGCCTGCTCGTCCGGCAGCCCCAGCACCGCCCGGGCGTGACCGGCGGACAGGACCCCTGCGGCCACCCGCCGCTGCACGGCCGACGGCAGCTGCAGCAACCGCAGGGTGTTGGAGATCTGCGGACGGGAGCGGCCGATCCGCCGCGCGAGCTCCTCGTGCGTGGCCGCGAAGTCCTCGAGCAGCTGCGCGTACGCGGCCGCCTCCTCCAGTGGGTTGAGCTGGCTGCGGTGCAGGTTCTCCAGCAGGGCGTCGCGCAGCATGGCGTCGTCGCCGGTCTCCCGGATGATCGCCGGGACCGCCTCCAGCCCGGCCTCCCGGGCGGCCCGCCAGCGCCGCTCGCCCATGACGAGCTCGTACCGGTCGTCGCCAAGGGGACGTACGACGACGGGCTGCAGCAGGCCGACCTCGCGGATCGAGTGGGCCAGCTCGGCCAGGTCGTCCGCGTCGAAAGCGGTCCGCGGCTGCGACCGGTTGGCGCTGATGGACTCCAGCGGCAATGCGGCGAAACGGGCCCCGGCGACCGGTCCGGGAACGGTCGCCGACGACTCGTCCTGCGACCCGAGGTCCGTCGGCTCGGCCGGGGCGACCGGCGGCGGACCGGACGGGATCAGTGCTCCCAGACCTCGCCCGAGCCCGCCACGCTTACCCGACGGCGTCGTCACAGGGCAGCCCCGCGCTCGGCGAGCTCCCGGGCAGCATCGACGTAGGCGGCAGCTCCCCGGGAGACAGGGTCGTAGGTGACGACGGACTGCCCGTAGCCGGGCGCCTCGGACACCCGCACGCTGCGCGGGATCGTCGTGGTGAGCACCACCTCACCAAAGTGTGTGCGTACCTCGTCCACGACCTGGTCGGCCAGCCGCGTCCGGGCGTCGTACATGGTGAGCAGGATCGTCGACACCTCCAGCGCCGGGTTCAGGTGCGCCTTGACCATGTCCACGCTGCGCAGGAGCTGCCCGAGCCCCTCCAGGGCGTAGTACTCACATTGGATCGGGATCAGGACCTCCTGGGTCGCCACCATCGCGTTCACGGTCAGCAGGCCCAGTGAGGGTGGACAGTCCACCAGCACGTAGTCCACGTCGGCGCCTGGTCCATCGCAGTACGCCGACACGGCCCGCTGCAGGCGCGACTCCCTGGCCACCACGCTCACCAGCTCGATCTCGGCACCGGCAAGGTCGATCGAGGCCGGCACGCACCGCAACCCGGGGACCTGCGGTGCCTGCTGGACGACGTCGGCGATCGGCACCGAGTCGATCAGCACGTCATAGACGCCCGGCACCCCGCTCTGGTGCTCGACGCCGAGGGCCGTGCTCGCATTGCCCTGCGGATCGAGGTCGACGACCAGGACCGTACGTCCGTGCAGCGCCAGCGCGACCGCGAGGTTCACCGTGCTGGTCGTCTTGCCCACGCCGCCCTTCTGGTTCGCCACCGTGATGATCCGGCGCCGGCTCGGGCGCGGGAAGACCTCCTGCGCCGCACGGCTGCGCACCGCCGCTGCCGCCTGTCTTCCGATCGGCGTGTCGTCGAGCTCCTCGTGCAGGGCTGCGCGCAGGCGGGCCGCCGGCTCGACCTCGACCGGCTCCGTCCTGTCCGGCTCGATCTCGACCGGCACCGGCTCGGTCTGGTCGGGCTCGGTCTGGTCGGGCTCGGTCTGGTCGGGCTCGGTCTGGTCGGGCTCGGTCCTGTCCGGCTCGGTTTGGACCGGCTCGGTTTGGACCGGCTCGGGTTGCTCGACCGGCTCCGTCCTGTCCGGCTGCTCGACCGGCTCGACCGGCTCACGGCTCGTCCGGGGCCGCCAGCGGAACCTCACCGACGGTCCTGCCGCTTGCTCGTGGCCGAGATCCCCCCGAGCCGAGCGTTCGACGTCTGAGGGGCGGCGGCGCGGGTGGCCAGTACCACGCGCGCACGGGTGGACAGCGCAACGGAGCCGACCTGGACCACCTCAGCGGCGCTGGCGCCCGCCCGGCGCAGGACCGGCAGGGCTGCGTCGAGTTCGGCCTGTGCCTGCTCGCCCTTGAGCGCCAGCAGCCGGCCTCCCGGGCGGAGCAGGGGCATCGCCCAGCCGCTCAGCTTCTCCAACGGCGCGACGGCGCGCGCAGTCACGACGTCGACCTCGACGCTGCCATGCAGTTCCTCGGCACGCGCCCGGCGGACCACGACGGTACGCAGCCCGAGCAGCTGGACGGCTTCGCACAGGAACGCCGCCCGGCGCTGCAGGGGCTCAACGAGCACAACCTGCACATCTGGGCGGTACAACGCGAGGACCAGCCCGGGCAGCCCAGCACCGGAGCCGAGGTCGAGCACGACCGAGCCCGCGTCGATCAGCTCGGCGACGCCCACGCAGTTCAGCAGGTGCCGCTCCCACAACCGAGGCGCCTCACGGGGACCCAGCAGGCCGCGCTCCACGCCGGGACCCGCGAGCAGCGCCGCGTACGCCTCCAGGCGTGGCAGTGCCTGCCCGAAGACCTCGCCGGCCGGCGGCGGGGCGGTCAGGACAGCGGCGGTCAAGAGCTGGTGTCGGGCAGCACCACGACGCGGCGCTCCGGCTCCACGCCCTCTGATTCGCTGTGCACCCCGTCAACCGCGGCTACGGCGTCGTGCACGATCTTGCGCTCGAAGGGTGTCATCGGGGCGAGCGAGACCGGCGCGCCGCTGTCCCGCGCACGTTCCGCGGCGCGGGCACCGGTCGCGGTGAGCTCGACCCTGCGCTGCGCGCGGTAGCCACCGATGTCGAGCATCAGCCGGCTGCGTACCCCGGTCTGCTGCACCACGGCCAACCGGGTGAGTTCCTGCAGCGCCTCCAGGGTCTGCCCGCCGCTGCCGACCAGAGCCGACAAGCCCTCGCCCACGATGGCGACGACGGCCCGCTCTCCCTCGACGTCCATGTCGATGTCGCCGTCGACGTCGGCGATGTCGAGCAGCCGCTCGAGGTAGTCGCCGGCGATGTCGCCCTCCTGCACGAGCAAGTCGGGTCCCTGCGCGGCGGGGCTGTCGGTGCTGGTCTCGGTCACGACGGTGAGGTCCTGTCTGTTCAGATGCGGTGTACGGGCTCGACGGCCCGGTGATCCGGGAGCCGGCTCATGCGCAGATTCCCGGGCCGGCCGCGGGGCTGGCTAGCGCCGGCCCCCGCGGCGGTTGGCGCTCTTGCGCTTCCGGCTGCCCGACGGCCGCCGGTCGATGGGGGCTGAACCCGCGCCCGCCGCCGGAGGGGCGGCGGTCGTGACGCTGCGGGCCGGCGCGGCGCCCCCAGTCTCAACCGCTCCCCGAGGCGCGGCCACACCACGCGACGGAGCTGCGGTGATGACCGCGCTGGAACTCTTGCTCACGCTCTGTTTGAGCTGACTCGAGGCGGGCTGACCGGACTTCGTCAGGCTCGGCTTGGGCGGTCCCTGCTTGGGCGCTCCCGGCTTGGGCTGAGGGCTCGACTCCTGGCTCGGCGCCACGGCGGCGGCACCAGGCTTACGTGCGAACCGGCTGCCCAACGAGACTCCAGCCGGCACCAGGGCGCCGGCGACGACGGGCGGCATCCGCTTGATGACCCAGGCCTGCTGGCCCATCGACCACAGGTTCGTTGTCAGCCAGTACAGCAGCACCCCGACGGGGAAGCTGAAGCCGAAGAACGCAAAGGACAACGGCAGGACGTACAGCAGGACCTTCTGCACCTGGGCCTGCTGAGCGTCGCCGGGGGTGTTGCGGGCCATCATCTGGCGCTGCGTGTAGAACGTCGATGCGCCCATGATAACAATCATGAGAGCAGAGACGATCTTGACGGTGGTGCCGTTGCCGTCCAGCTGACGCAGCAGGTCGGCCGAGCTGTTGAACGCAGCCGACACCGGAGCGCCGAACACCTTGGCGTGCGAGCCCTGGCGCAGCAGCTCAGCAGACAGGCCGTACTTGGGATGGAAGTTGCCGCCGCCGTCGGGCTTGAACTCGCGGATCGTGGTGAACAGCGCAAAGAACACCGGTAACTGCAGGACCAGCGGCAGGCACCCGGAGATCGGGTTCGCCCCGTGGTCCTTGTAGAGCTTCATCAGCTCGGTGTTGAGGGTTTCCCGGTCGCCCTTGTGTTTGGCCTGCAGGGCCTTGATCTTTGGCGCGAGCTCCTGCATCCGGCGCTGGGACTTGATCTGCTTGACGAACAGCGGGAACAGCAGCAGGCGAACCGCCACCGTGAGCAGCACGATCGACAGCCCCCAGGCAGGCCCGCTGCTCGGCGACAGGAACGTCGACAGGCCGGCGTGGATCTGTTTGAGCACCAGGGCCACCGGCGTGGCGAGGACGTCGAACACACTCACGGCATGGCTCCTGCACGGCGGGACGTACGACGGGCGTGCTTCGGACGGAGGTCGGGGTCGGGCTCCATGGTCGCAGAACGTTCGGCGGGCGGTGGACGTCCCGGTGAGGCAGGCACCGGGTCGTGACCGCCGGGGTGGAACGGGTGGCACCGCGCGATCCGGCGCAGCGTCAGCCAAGAGCCGCGGCCTGCCCCGTGCTGGACCAGCGCCTGAGCGGCGTACGCGCTGCAGGTCGGGGCGAACCGGCAGCGCGGACCCAGCAGGGGGCTGATCCAGCTGCGGTAGCCGGCGATGACCCGAAGAAGTAGGCGTACCGCACGGGCCGGCTGTCCGGCCGTCACGTGGGCACCTCCACGATCCGGGCCAGCGCCGCGTCCAAGTCCGCGGCGAGTGCTCTTGCGGTGGCCGACGCGGCAGCGGGCGCGGCGCGGACGACCAAGAGGCTGCCGACGGGCAGTGCGTCGAGCCGGTCGCGCAGGACATGCCGCAACTGCCGGGCGACCCGGTGCCGGACAACCGAACCACCGACCGCCTTGCTCACCACCAACCCGGCCCGGACCGGACAGGTGGCCGACGAACTATCGAGCAGGTACACGGTGAGCAGGCGGCGCGATGACCTGCGGCCACATCGCACGACCTCGGTGAACTCGGCCCGCGCCCGGAGGCGGTGAACGGCTGGCAGCACCCCGGGCGGCGGGTCAGGCCGACAACTCGGCGCGACCCTTGCGCCGGCGCCCGGCAAGGATGGCGCGACCGGCCCGGGTGCTCATGCGCAGCCGGAAACCATGCGTCTTGGCCCGGCGACGGTTGTTCGGTTGGAAAGTGCGCTTGCTCACGGGTAAGGCTCCAGGGACAGCGGGCTGGGCGCGGGACGTCTGATGGCCGGATCGGACCCAGACCACTCCACGGTACGGATGAGGCCGGGACCGGTCAAACATCAGGCGGCGCCGGGCCTGGTGCGGACGGTGCCTGTGGACAACCGCTTGCCCGGGGTGGGAGCTGCTGTTAGCGTCCCGGGCCAGCGATCCGCCTCGCACGGTCTGGGCCACTGTCCGCCGAGGCGCTGCCAGCGGAGGTTCACCGTCGCCGGCGAGTTCTCCACAGCCTGTGGATACACGTGTGGACACGCCCTGGCACGGCTGCGCCCCGCGGCGTAGTCCCGCCCGAAGTGGCGGCCGTCAGAACGACGACCGCGAGTCCGACGAGCCCGAGGATTGCTGTGACTGACGACCCACCAGGACCGGCCAGCACCCCGCTGGACGGTGCCGGCCAGCCGAAGGGCGACGGTAGGAGCCGGCCGGAGGGCTCGGTCGTCCAGTGGGAGATCGAACACGTGTGGGCGCAGGCCCTGGACAGCCTCGCCGACGGAGTGCTGTCGCCGGGTCAACGGGCCTGGGTGCGCCAGACCCGACCGCTGGGTCTGGTGGAGGACACCGCGCTGCTCGCCGCGCCGAACGAGTTCGTCAAGGAAGTTCTGGAAAGCCGGCTGCGTCCCGTGGTCGCCGGTGCGCTGTCGGCAGCGTACGGGCGCGAGATCAGCATCGCGGTCACGGTCCAGCCGTTGGAGAGTGGTTCGACCTACCCCGACCAGGCGTTGCTGGAGGACCCGGACACCCGGGCCCTGCCGGGGACCGGGCGGGACCGGGACGGTGCGAGCCCCTTCGACGTCCTGCCGCGCTCCGGCGGGCGGGACGTGCGCCCGGCCGAGCCGGCCCGGCTGAACCCGAAGTACACCTTCGAGACATTCGTCATCGGGGCGAGCAACCGCTTTGCGCACGCCGCCGCCGTCGCCGTTGCTGAGGCGCCCGCCAAGGCCTACAACCCGCTGTTCATTTATGGCGAGAGCGGGCTCGGCAAGACGCACCTGCTGCACGCCATCGGTCACTACGCCCAACACCTGTTCGTGGGCGCCCGGGTCCGGTATGTGAGCTCGGAGGAGTTCACCAACGACTTCATCAACTCCCTGCGCGATGACAAGGCACATGCCTTCCAGCGCCGCTACCGCGACGTGGACATCCTGCTGGTCGATGACATCCAGTTCCTGGAGAACAAGGAGCGGACGCAGGAGGAGTTCTTCCACACCTTCAACACCTTGCACAACGCCAACAAGCAGATCGTGATCTCCAGTGACCGGCCGCCCAAGCAGCTGTCCACCTTGGAGGACCGCTTGCGCACCCGGTTCGAGTGGGGCTTGATCACCGACGTACAGCCGCCCGATCTCGAGACGCGGATCGCCATCTTGCGCAAGAAGGCCGCACAGGACCGGCTGGCTGCCCCTGCTGACGTCCTCGAGTACATCGCCAGCAAGATCGCGCGAAACATCCGCGAGCTCGAAGGAGCACTGATCCGGGTTACCGCCTTCGCCTCGCTCAACCGCCAGCCGGTGGACCTCGCGCTGGCCGAGATCGTGCTCAAGGACCTCATTCCCGCCGACGGGGGACCGGAGATCACTGGCGCCACCATCATGGCGGCCACGGCGGGGTACTTCGGGCTGACGCTCGAGGACCTGTGCGGCTCGTCCCGGAGCCGCGTGCTGGTGACCGGGCGCCAGATCGCGATGTATCTGTGCCGCGAGCTCACCGACCTCTCCCTGCCCAAGATCGGCCAGATGTTCGGCGGCCGCGACCACACGACGGTCATCCACGCCGACCGCAAGATCCGTGGCCAGATGGCCGAGCGGCGGGCGACCTACAACCAGGTGGCCGAGCTGACGAATCGGATCAAAACGCGGTCTCGACAGTGATTCGCGCCACGTCGGCCCCGCACATGGTGGGGATAAAGCTGTGGACAAGTTCGCGTGTTTCGGGGACGGCAGCTGGCGGCCGGCCTACCGGCGCGTGTCCGTGCACTGACGTCCACAGGTACGCGGGGTGGACGTCCACAGGTGGGCCCCGACACGACACGCGGCGTGACCTGCGGCCCTGCTCGTTCTCCACAGCGACGCTGGTCCCTACGACGATGACCAGTACTTCTCTTCCGGACGACCCCCATGCGGTGTCGGTAACCCTGAACCTGTGGACCGAGGCCTTCCGGCACACTTGCGACCCGGTCCGGCACCGCCGCAGGAGCACATCACGAGAGGGCGAATGACATGGAGCTGAGGGTCGAGCGGGACGCGCTCACCGACGCGGTCGTCTGGACGGCGCGTTCCCTGCCCGCCCGACCCCCCCTGCAGGTTCTGCTCGGACTGCTGCTGGAGGTCGACGAGCACGGCAACCTGTCGGTCTCCGGCTTCGACTACGAGGTCTCGTCGCGGATCAGTGTGGACTGCATGTCGGCCGCTGCTGGCCGCGTCCTGGTTCCCGGGCGTCTGTTGGCCGACATCGTGCGGGCCCTGCCCGCGGCACCGGTTGACCTGCGCCTGGAGGGAACGCGTGTCGTCCTGACCTGCGGGCCGGCGCGCTTCACGCTGCCGACGATGCCGGTCGAGGACTACCCGGCCCTGCCGCCGATGCCGACGACGGCGGGGGCGCTGGAGAGCGACGTCTTCGGCGCAGCGGTCGCCCAGGTCGCACTGGCCGCTGGCCGGGACGACACGCTGCCCGTGCTGACCGGGGTCCGGATCGAGATAGAGGGCGAGCAGCTGACGCTCGCGGCGACCGACCGCTACCGCCTGGCGGTGCGCACGCTGCCCTGGCGCCCGGAGCAGACCGGGCTCTCGACCAGGGCGCTCGTGCCGGCCCGCACGCTCAACGAAACGGCCAGAGCGCTGACCGGGGGGCCGGAGGTGACGTTGGCGCTGTCCGCCGGCGGGTCAGGTGAGGGCATGATCGGTTTCGAGGGGGGCGGCCGACGTACGACCTCACGGCTGCTTGAAGGTGAGTTCCCCAAATACCGGTCGTTGCTGCCCAGTGAGAGCTCGGCCACGGCGGGCGTCACGACCGCCGCGCTGGTCGAGGCGATCAAGCGGGTGGCGCTGGTGGCGGCACGCAACGCGCCGGTCCGCCTGGGCTTCTCCGCGGACGGGGTGGTCCTGGAGGCCGGCGGGGCGGACGACGCACAGGCCTCGGAGCGGGTGGAGTGCGCGTGGGAGGGCGAGGCGATGACCATCGCCTTCAACCCGCAGTACCTGCTCGACGGGCTCGGCGCCGTGGACTCAGACAGCACGACGCTGTCGTTCACCGGTCCCACCCGTCCGGCGGTGCTCACCGGCAAGCGCCCGCCCGAGCCCGGCTCCGGCGAGACGGCGGACTACCGCTACCTGCTGATGCCGGTGCGCCTGTCGGGATGAGCGCCACCGGCCGGGACAGGGCGCGGCCAGCGGCGGTACGGTCGCATCGCCGGTGAGATCCGGGTCATGAGATGCGGGCGCGAGGAGCTGGCGTGGCGAAGCTGGGGATGATCGGACTGGGCCGCATGGGCGGCAACATGGCCGAGCGGCTGCGCCGGGGTGGCCACGAGGTGGTGGGTTACGACCAGTCCGCGAAGACGCGGGACGTGGACTCGCTCCAGGCCCTGGTCGAGGCGCTGGAGCCGCCGCGGGCGGTGTGGGTCATGGTGCCGGCGGGAGAGCCGACCTACCAGACGATCGATGCCCTGTCCGCGATGCTCGAGCCGGGCGACGTGGTCGTCGATGGCGGCAACTCGCGTTACACCGACGACCAGCGGCATGCCATCGACCTGGCCGAGAAGGACATCGGCTTCGTGGACGCCGGCGTCAGCGGCGGGGTCTGGGGCCTCGCCGAGGGCTATGCCCTGATGGTGGGCGGCAAGGACGAGCACGTCGCCGTCGTACAACCGTTTCTCGACGTCCTCAAGCCCGACGGCGACAGCGGCTTCGTGCATGCCGGTGCCGTCGGTGCCGGCCACTTCGCCAAGATGGTGCACAACGGGATCGAGTACGGGTTGATGCAGGCCTACGCCGAGGGGTGGGAGCTGATGGAGGCCACCGAGCTCATCAGCGATGTGCCGGCGGTCGTGGCGAGCTGGCAGAAGGGGACCGTGATCCGGTCCTGGTTGCTGGACCTGCAGGTCAGAGCCTTGCAGGAGGACCCGCACCTGGAGCAGCTCAAGGGCTACGCGGCTGATTCGGGCGAGGGCAGATGGACGGTGCAGGCCGCGGTCGACCATGCGGTGCCGTTACCTGTGATCACAGCGGCGCTGTTCGCCCGGTTCGCCTCCCGGCAGGACGACAGTCCGGCGATGAAGGTGGTCGCCGCGCTGCGCAACCAGTTCGGCGGGCATCCGGTCACCTCTTCGGCCGGTTCGCAGGACGTCGGCGCGGATTCGCCGGGGGCTGATGCCGCTTCCCCCGTACCCGAGTCGCAGGACGTGGCCCGAGCCCGCGACCGCGGTTCGCCGGGCACGGCCCCCGGCTGACTCTGGTCCTGATAATCGAGGTGGCACGGCCCTGATGCACGTCAGCCACCTGTCGTTGACCGACTTCCGGTCCTGGCCCACGCTCGAGCTCGAGTTCGAGCCCGGGCCAACGGCGTTGGTCGGGTCGAACGGGCAGGGCAAGACCAACGTCGTGGAGGCCCTGCTGTACGTGGCCACGCTAGCCAGTCACCGGGTGGCCAGTGATGCCCCGCTCGTGCGGCAAGGCAGTGATCGTGCGGTGGTGCGGGCTCGGATCGAGCGGGACGGTCGGCCGACGCTGGTCGAGCTGGAGCTGAACCCGGGCAAGGCGAACCGGGCCAGGGTGAACCGCGGGCCTGTCCCGAGGGCTCAGGAGGTGTTGGGGCTGCTGCGGACCGTGCTGTTCGCCCCCGAGGACCTGAGCCTGGTGCGCGGCGACCCCTCGGAGCGCCGCCGGTTCCTGGACGACCTGCTGGTGAGTCGGGCCCCGCGCTACGCCGGGGTCCGCAGCGATTATGAACGGGTGCTCAAGCAGCGCAGCGCACTGCTGAAGACGGCGTTCCTGGCTCGGCGCAGCGGGGGCGGGGACCTGCGCACGCTGGAGGTGTGGGATGCGCACCTGGCCCGGACCGGTGCCGAGCTGCTCGCGGCTCGACTGGGGCTCGTTGAGGACCTCCGGCCGCTGGTTGAGGTTGCCTACCGGCAGGTCAGCAACGGTCGGGGCGAGGCCGCGCTGGCCTACCGGAGCTCATTGGGAGCAGCGCTGCCGGCGGACGCCGACCGCGAGTCGCTGGGCGCCGCGCTGCTGGGCGAGTTGGGACGGATGCGGCCACAGGAGCTCGAGCGAGGGGTGTGCCTGGTGGGCCCGCACCGCGACGATCTCGTGCTGTCGTTGGGACCGATGCCGGTGAAGGGCTACGCCTCCCATGGGGAGGGCTGGTCGGTGGCCCTTGCGCTACGGCTGGCCTCCTACGAGCTCCTCCGGGCCGATGGCGGCGAGCCGGTGCTCGTCCTGGATGACGTGTTTGCCGAGCTCGACACCGGCCGACGGGACCGGTTGGCGAGCCTGGTGCAGGGGGCCGAGCAGGTGCTGGTGACCGCGGCTGTCAGTGACGACGTCCCGGCGCTGCTGTCCGGGCGGCGCTACGACGTGCACGAGGGGGCTATCACCGGTGCCTGCTGAGCGACCAGACGCCGGTACGCCGGACGGGCGAGCTGTGGTCGGGCTGCATGGGCCCGACCTCGTGCGAGCAGCGCTGGCGCAGGCCAAGGCCGCGGCGCGGGCAAAAGGTATCAGGCCGGGAGGGGGCCGTCGGCCCCGGATGCCACCACAGCGGAGCAGCGCCGGCCCGGACGGGCGTGATCCGGTGCCCTTCGGCGCGGCTGTGCGCCGGCTCGTTGCGGAGCGCGGCTGGGAGCAGGTCAGCACTGCTGCGGCCGTGCTCGCCAACTGGCCCGCGGTGGTGGGGCCAGAGATCGCCGACCACTGCCAGCCGGTCGGGCTGGTGGACGGCCACCTGGTCCTGGTCGCCCAGTCCTCGGCCTGGGCGACCCAGCTCCGGCTGTTGCGCCCGATCCTGCTGGCCCGGATCGCCGAGTACGCCGGCGCCGGCGTCGTAGGAGCTCTGGAGGTCAGAGGTCCCGCACAACCGGACTGGCGCCGCGGTCCCCGTCGGGTGCAGGGCCGCGGGCCGCGCGACACCTATGGCTGAGAAACTTCCCGACGATAGCCCTGTGTGGGGGCCCACCTGACCGGGGCTCGAACGCGCCACGCGCGTCCACAGGGCCGCTGTCGGCCGTCGTAGGAAGGCAGAACCGCTAGTATGAGCTACTGCAACCACGGCGCATCGCCCCGGACGGTCTCCCTCGACGTCGTCGGGTCGACTCCCCCTGGTGTTCGACGAGGCCCGAGGCCCCCGCGCCTGGGCAGAGTGGAGTTTTGTGAGCCAGCCCGAGCGCATGTCCGAGCAACCTCGCGAGCAGACCGCCGGATCGGCACCGACACCGGCACCGGCACCGGGGTACGGCGCAGACTCCATCACGGTGCTGGAAGGCCTGGAAGCGGTGCGCAAGCGACCGGGCATGTACATCGGCTCGACCGGCGAGCGTGGGCTGCACCACCTGGTGACTGAGGTGGTGGACAACGCCGTTGACGAGGCGCTGGCCGGGTACTGCGACGCGATCACCGTCTGCTTGCTCGCGGACGGCGGCGTGCGGGTGCAGGACAACGGTCGCGGCATCCCGGTGGCGATGCACGCCAAGGAGGGGCGCCCGGCAATCGAGGTCGTGCTGACGACGCTGCACGCCGGCGGCAAGTTCGACGGCGAGAGCTACGCCGTCTCCGGTGGCCTGCACGGCGTCGGCGTGTCGGTGGTCAATGCGCTGTCCACCCGGCTGGACGTCGAGATCCGCCGGGACGGGTATGTGTGGAACCAGACCTATTCGCGGGCCGTGCCTGGTGAACTGCTGCGCGGCGCAGCGACTGAGGAGCACGGAACGACGGTGACCTTCTGGGCAGACCCGGACATCTTCACCGAGGTCACGACCTACTCGTTCGAGACCTTGTACCGGCGGATGCAGGAGATGGGCTTTTTGAACAAGGGCTTGGTCATCACCTTGCGCGACGAGCGCGGTGAGGAACCGGTAGAGGAGCGCTTCGACTACCCCAATGGACTGCAGGACTTCGTCCAGCACTTGAACCGTTCCAAGACGCCGGTGCACGACTCGACCATCGGCTTCTCCGACGAGGTCAAGGGGATGGCTCTGGAGGTGGCAATGCAGTGGAATGACAGCTATACCGAGTCGGTCTACACCTTCGCCAACACCATCAACACCCACGAGGGTGGTGCGCACGAGGAGGGCTTCCGGGCCGCACTGACGGTGACCTTCAACAACTGGGCTCGCAGCAAAGGCCACCTCAAGGAGAAGGAGAACAACCTGGAAGGCTCCGACATCCGGGAGGGGCTGACGGCGATCCTGAGCCTGAAGCTGGCCAGCCCGCAATTCGAGGGCCAGACCAAGACCAAGCTGGGCAACTCCGAGGCTAAGACCTTTGTGCAGCGGGCCTGCAACGAGCAGTTGCGTGACTGGTTCGACCGCAACCCAGCCGAGGGCAAGCAGATCGTGCTCAAGGCCACCCAGGCAGCCCGCGCCAGACTCGCTGCTCAGCAGGCCCGCAAGCTGGCGCGCAAAGGTCTGCTCGAGTCCTCCTCCTTGCCCGGGAAGCTGGCCGACTGCATGTCGACCGACCCTCGGGAGTGCGAGCTGTACGTGGTGGAGGGCGACTCGGCGGGCGGTTCAGCGAAGGGTGGCCGGGAGTCCCGGTTCCAGGCCATCCTGCCGATCCGCGGCAAGATCCTCAATGTGGAGAAGGCCCGGATCGACCGCGTGTTGAAGAACAACGAGGTCCAGGCCATGATCACGGCCCTGGGTACCGGCATCCACGACGAGTTCGACATTGAGAAGCTGCGTTACCACAAGGTGGTACTTATGGCCGACGCCGATGTCGACGGGCAGCACATCCGCACCCTGCTGCTGACTCTGCTGTTCCGGTTTATGCGGCCGCTGGTCGAGGCGGGCCATGTCTATCTCGCTCAGCCACCGCTGTACAAGATCAAGTGGAGCGGCGGTGAGGTCATGTACTCCTACTCCGATCGAGAGCGGGACGGGCTGATTGCCGCCGGCCAGGAAGCCGGCAAGAGGTTGCCGAAGACAGGTGAGGCGGTGCAGCGGTTCAAGGGCCTGGGCGAGATGAACGCCGAAGAGCTCTGGTCCACCACGATGGATCCGGCCCATCGGGTGCTCCTACAGGTCACCCTCGATGACGCTGCGTCCGCCGATCAGTTGTTCTCGACCCTGATGGGCGAGGACGTGGAGGCCCGACGGAACTTCATCCAGCGCAATGCCAAAGACGTCCGGTTCCTCGACATCTAGTCGCGTGTTTCACGTGGAACCCCGTTTCACGTGCAACACAGCAGAAGGATTCCCATGACAGAGGTCCTGCCTCCTCCCCCGGGCGACCGGGTTGAGCCGGTCGGCATCGAAGTTGAGATGCAGCGCAGCTATCTCGACTATGCAATGTCGGTCATCGTCGGCCGAGCCCTGCCCGAGGTGCGTGATGGCTTGAAGCCCGTCCATCGACGCGTGCTTTATGCCATGTACGACGGTGGCTACCGCCCCGACCGCGGCTACTTCAAGTGCGCCCGGGTCGTCGGCGACGTCATGGGCAACTACCACCCGCACGGCGATACGCCGATCTACGACACCCTGGTTCGGCTGGCCCAGCCGTGGTCGATGCGCTACCCGCTCGTCGACGGCAATGGCAACTTCGGATCGCCCGGAAATGATCCGGCGGCCGCGATGCGGTACACCGAGTGCCGACTGGCGCCGCTGGCGATGGAGATGCTGCGCGAGATCGACCAGGAGACGGTGGATTTCTCCCCCAACTACGACGGACGCAGCCAAGAGCCGGACATCCTGCCCAGCCGCATCCCGAATCTTCTCGTCAATGGCAGTTCCGGCATAGCCGTCGGGATGGCGACCAACATCCCCCCGCACAACCTCCGGGAGATCGCCAGCGGTGTGCAGTGGCTGCTCGCCCACCCGGACGCCTCGCCCGAGCAGGTACTGGACGCGCTGCTCGAGCGCGTGACTGGCCCGGACTTCCCCACCGGAGGGCTGATCGCCGGTCGTGACGGCATTGCCGACGCCTATCGCACCGGGCGGGGTTCGGTCCGGATGCGGGCCGTGATCGAGGTAGACGAGGACGCGAAGGGCCGGACGATACTGGTGGTCACCGAGCTTCCCTACCAGGTCAACCCGGACAACTTGGCGTCCGCCATCGCGGACCTGGTCAAGGACGGGCGGATCGGCGGCATCGCCGACGTACGTGATGAGGGGAGTCAGCGGACCGGGCAAAGGCTGGTCATCGTGCTCAAACGCGACGCGGTGGCCAAGGTCGTCCTGAACAACCTCTACAAACACACCCAACTGCAGTACACGTTCGGCTGCAACATGCTGGCCATCGTCGACGGCGTGCCCCGCACCCTGCGGCTCGATGAATTCGTGCGCTACTACGTCGGCCACCAGGTCGAGGTCATCGTCCGACGCACCCGGTATCAGTTGCGCAAGGCCGAGGAGCGGGCGCACATCCTGCGTGCTCTGGGCAAGGCATTGGATCGCCTTGACGAGGTCATCGCTCTGATCCGGGCCGCCGACAGTGCTGAAGCCGCCCGGTCACAGCTTATGCAGCTGCTGGAGATCGACGAGATTCAGTCCGTCGCCATCTTGGACATGCAGCTGCGTCGTTTGGCGGCGCTCGAGCGACAGCGGATCCTGGACGAGTTGGCCGAGCGGGAGCGCGAGATCGCCGACCTGCAGGAGATTCTCGCCGATCCGGCCCGGCAGCGCCGGATCATCGGCGAGGAGCTGCAGGAGATCACCAATCGGTACGGCGACGAACGCCGCACTCGGATCGTGCCGTTCGAGGGGGATCTGAGCGTCGAGGACCTCGTCGCGCAGGAGGATGTCGTCGTGACGGTCACCCGCGGCGGCTACGCCAAGCGGACGAGGACCGAGCTCTACCGGGCCCAGCGTCGGGGGGGCAAGGGCGTCCAGGGGGCGGCCCTCAAGCAGGACGACATCGTGGAGCACTTTTTCATCACCACGACGCATCACTGGATCCTGTTCTTCACCAACAAGGGCCGGGTCTACCGAGCCAAGGCGCACGAGTTGCCGGAGGCGAACCGCAACGCCCGCGGACAGCACGTGGCGAACGTCCTGGCCTTCCAGCCGGACGAGCGCATCGCCCAAGTGATGGACATCAAGGATTACGGCGTAGCGCCTTACCTGGTCCTGGCGACCAAACGTGGGCTGGTCAAGAAGACCGCCCTACGAGAGTTCGACAACGGGCGTTCGAACGGCCTGATCGCCCTGGTCCTTCGAGAGGATGACGAGCTCCTGGCGGCGGCGTTGGTCAGTGCCGAGGACGAGCTGCTGCTGGTGAGCCGCAACGCCCAGTCGATCCGCTTCCCGGCCGATGACGAGGCGCTGCGGCCGATGGGCCGGGCAACCAGCGGCGTCAAGGGAATGGCGCTGTCCACCCAGGACGAGTTGCTGGCCATGCAGGTGGCGAGCCGGGATCTCGAGGCCGCGCTCATGGTGGTGACCGACGCAGGCTTCGGCAAGCGGACGCTGTTGTCGGAGTACCGCGTCCAGGGACGGGGTGGTTCGGGGGTCCTCACCGCCAGGATCCAGGAGCGCCGCGGCTCGCTCGTCGGAGCCCTCGTCGTGCGAGACGGTGACGAGCTGTTCGCCATCACCAGCAGCGGCGTCATCATCCGGTTCGCGACGGTCGGTCTGCGGTATCTGTCGCGGGCAACCGGCGGCGTGAAGGTGATGGCGCTCGCCGACTCCGACACCATCGTGGCTGTCGCCCGGAACCGGGAGGCTGAGCAGGTGCCCCAGCTCGACCAGACCGAGTCCTCCGACCAGGTCCAGGACGTGCCGCTGGGCGAGCTGCTGCAGCCCGACCGTGGTGACCAGCGCGATCCTGGAGCCGAAGACCGCGCCGGCAGCGCAGGCAGCGACCATGAGCCGGACGTCGGCCAGGACGAGGGCGACGCTCCGGAGGATCAGGCATGACCGAGCAGGTCGAGCCCCGCCGGGACGCCGAGACGACCCAACCCGTACCTGTCGTCACCGAACGTGGGGAGGTCCGTGCGGCCAGTGACGAAGAAGCGATGACGGTCGCTCATGCACCAGCCGCACATGGACCGGGAATCGGTAACCCGAACTCCCGGACGGGCTTTGAGTCTGCGCGCAGCGGGGAACGGACGGCCGGGCCTGGCTGGGGCGCAAACCCACCGACTCCGGTTGGTGGGCCGGGAGGGAACGCAGCGACTGCGCCACGGTCGGACGGCCTGAGCAGCCCGGCCGGCAGTGTGCCGGTGGGCAGCGCTCCCGTGGGCAATGGCCCGGTGGACAGTGCCCCGGTGGACAGTGCCCCGGTGGACAGCGCTCCCGTGGGCAGTGCCGCGCTGCGCCCGTCGGTCCGGCCGCCCGCGCCGGCACGACCCGGCGCCGGTGGAACATCTCGGCCGGCCGGCAGGGGACGGCGGGCGCAGCTGTCGCTGCGTCGGATCGATCCGCGCTCGGCGTTCGTCCTGAGCCTGCTGCTCTCGCTGTTCCTCGCGCTGGTCACCATCGTGGCTGCCTTCGTCCTGTACTCCGCCCTGGGGTCACTTGGTGTGCCAGCCAGCATCAACACCGCGATCGCCGAGGTGCGGGGAGGAGGACCGGTGCTCACCTCCTCGCGTTTCGTTGGCGGCGCCGCCCTGCTCGCCGCCGTGAACGTGGTGCTGATCACCGTGCTGTCGACCTTGGGCGCGCTGCTCTACAACGTCTGTGCCTCGTTCACGGGCGGGATCGCGGTCACACTGACCGAGCGGGAATGACCTGGTGAGGTAGTCTCGCCAGCCGTGCCGGAAGGCACGAGCGAGCCTGTAGCTCAGCTGGTTAGAGCGCATCCCTGATAAGGATGAGGTCGGAGGTTCAAGTCCTCCCAGGCTCACTCGTACGCCTGTACATCCTTTCACTCCGCTTGGCCGAGGAGCCCATCGTGCGCCGACCTGCACTGCTGCTAGCCCTGCTCGGCGCCGGGATGCTCGCGATGCGCCGTCGTGCGGCCACGCGCGCTGGGCGCGACGTGTGGACCGAGGCAACGGTGGAACCTGACCTGCGCTGAGGACGAGCTCCGGATCGACGGAGTACGAGGGGCCATAGCTCAGCGGTAGAGCAGCGCCTTTGCAAGGCGAAGGTCCGGGGTTCGAATCCCCGTGGCTCCACGGTTCAGCCGCGGCCCGGCGCAACGACGCATCGGCGGCTCAGGCGACCGGACCGCTGTCCACGACTGCGCGCAGCTGGTGCGGCTCGACCGCGTCCGGCGCGTCCTGCCCGATCCATCGCCGGACCAGGAATGCCGCCCCGGCCCCCGCGGCCGCCCCCGCGAGCGCGCCGTACACCGCGAAGGTCCATCGGCGCGGTGACCGCCCGAGCAGCGCCGCCCAAGCGGCCGCCGTACGGGACCGCGTCTGCCCCGCCAGCTGCACTGTCCGTCGCTCCGCCAGCTCCATCGTTCGTCGCTCCGCCACCAGCCACCTCCCGTTCGCGGGCCGGTACCCGCCGTTCCCGGCAGCCTGCCACCTGAGCGTGCAACAGTTGTCCTGCCCGTCCACGACCTCACAAGGAGCCAACCTGTGGCCAGCGAGCTCTACGCCACCCTCACGACCGACCGCGGAGCGGTGCGCGTGCGCCTGTTCCCGGACCACGCGCCCAAGACGGTGCAGAACTTCGTCGGACTGGCAGATGGCTCCGGCGAATGGACCGATCCCCGCACCGGCAAGAAGGGCGAGGGACCGCTCTATGCCGGCACCGTCTTCCACCGGGTCATCCCGGGCTTCATGTTGCAGGGCGGCGACCCGCTCGGTACGGGCACCGGTGGCCCCGGCTACCGCTTCAAGGACGAGATCCACCCCGAGCTGCAGTTCAGCAAGCCCTACCTGCTGGCGATGGCGAATGCGGGACCGGGGACCAACGGCAGCCAGTTCTTCATCACGGTGGCGAAGACCCCGCACCTGAACGCCAAGCACACGATCTTCGGCGAGGTCGCCGACCAGGCCTCCCGCGACATCGTCGACGCGATTGCCGCTGTCCCCACCGGCCGGCAGGACCGCCCGACCACCGACGTCGTCCTGGAGAGTGTCACGCTCGAACGGGTCGAGTCCTGAGCGACGCAGCCGCAGTGGCCGCGGAAAGCACCTGTTACCGGCACCCGGGCCGGGAGGCCGGCGTGCGGTGTACTCGCTGCGACCGGCCGATCTGCCCGGACTGCATGCGGCCGGCCTCCGTGGGGTTCCAGTGCCCCGAGTGCGTGCGGGACGGCGCCCGTACGGTCCGGCCGCCGCGTACGAGCTTCGGCGGCCGGGTCAGCGCTGACACCTCTCGGGTGACGCAGGCGCTGATCGCGCTGAACCTGGCCGTGTTCATCTACGGCCTGGCCCGTGGCGACCTGGCCGTCCGCTTCGGCAACCTGGCGCTGGCCTCGGACGGGTCCAACCAGATCGGGGTGGGCGCCGGTCAGTACTACCGCCTGCTGACCGCGGCCTTCCTGCACGCCGGCCTGCTGCACATCGCCTTCAACATGTTGGCCCTGTTCAGCCTCGGCCCGACCGTTGAGGCCGCGCTGGGCCGGGTCCGCTTCCTCGCGTTGTATCTGCTGTCGGCGCTCGGCGGCTCGGTGCTGTCGTTCCTGGTGAGCCCGCCCACGACACTGGGCGTCGGTGCGTCGGGAGCGATCTTCGGCCTGTTCGGCGCCTACTACGTGCTGGTCCGCCGGGTCGGCGGGGCGACTGGACCGATCCTGGGCAATATCGGCCTGAACTTGGTGATCACCTTCACCCTCCCGATCATCGACTGGCGGGCGCACGTCGGCGGCCTGGTGACTGGGACCCTGCTTGCGGCGGCCTTCGCCTACGCCCCGGCCGGCCCCCGTCGTACGGCGTTGCAGGGCGGAGCGGTCGCCGTCGCCGCCGTCCTGCTGGTGGCTGCGGTCGTCGTCCGGACCGGCGCGCTGAGGTCCATCAGCTAGCGTCCGGCGGGCCCCGGCGCAGGGCGTCGAGCTCGTCGAGCACCGCGTACGGCGTCCGGCCGAGCCGACGGCGGGTCAGCACCACCACGGTCTCGCCGAGGTCGAGCTCGAGCAGAGCGGCCCGCCGATCGGTCACCACCCGAAGCCGCTCGACCTGGGGCCAGGTCACCGACCGCCGGCGCCAGCCCGTGACGATCGTGAGCCCAGCCCGGTCAGCCGACAGGACCGGCCGCTGCACGAGGTCCCGGCCGGCGAGTGCGAGCAGGAACAGGCCGGCCGGTATCAGCAACAGGGCGCCGGCGGGGTCGGCGAACAGCGCTCCGAGAAGCAGCAGCGCGGCCAGGGCCAGCGCCAGCATCGCCGAGGTGCGGGAGGGGGACGCGTGCACGTCCGCAGGCTCTCACCCGGTGCTCCTGGACACGCCGTAGCATGAGCGAACCGCCGTTCACGCCGCAACCCGGGCTCGGGCCCGGCCGACGTCCTAGACCCGACACCGATGCCTCACACCCCCCTGGAGGAGCCATGCGCGACGCCGTGATCGTCGAAGCCGTCCGGACACCGACCGGCAAGCGGGGCGGGGGGCTGTCCGGCATCCACAGTGCCGACCTGTCCGCCCACGTCCTGATGGCTCTGGCCGAGCGCACGGGCATCGATCCCGGCCTCGTCGACGACGTCGTCTGGGGCTGCGTCATGCAGATCGGCGAGCAGACCTTCGACATCGCCCGCACGGCCGTGCTCAGTGCCGGCTGGCCGGAGTCCGTGCCCGGTACGACTGTGGACCGGCAGTGCGGTTCGAGCCAGCAGGCCGTGCACTTCGCGGCAGCCGGCGTGCTCAGCGGTCAGTACGACATCGCGGTCGCCGGTGGGGTCGAGGTCATGAGCCGCACACCGATGGGGTCGAGCTTCACGGCCAGCCCGCTCGGCGAGCTCTACACCGCGCGGTACGGTCCCGACTTCCCGAACCAGGGCCTCGGCGCCGAAGACATCGCCGACACCTGGGGGCTGTCTCGCACGCAGCTGGACGAGTTCGCGTTGGCCTCCCACGAGAAAGCAGCCGCAGCGATCGACGAGGGCCGCTTCGCCGGCCAGATCGCGCCGGTGACCAACCCCGACGGCGTCCTGGTAGACACCGATGAAGGCGTGCGCCGGGGCGGGACGCTGGACAAGCTGGCTTCACTCAAGGCCGCCTTCAAGGAGGGCGGCAAGATCACAGCGGCGAACTCCTCGCAGATCTCCGACGGTTCGGCGGCACTGCTGGTTATGACGAGCGAGAAGGCGCAGCAGCTGGGGCTGACGCCCATCGTGCGGGTGCACACCGCCGTGCTGGCCGGGGTATCGCCGATGCCGATGCTGCACGCGCCCATGCCCGCGACCATCAAGGCCCTGGCCAAGTCCGGCCTGCGGGTCCAGGAGATCGGTGCCTTCGAGGTCAACGAGGCCTTCGCCTCCGTGCCGCTCGCCTGGCTTCACGACATCGGTGCCGACGAGAAGGCGGTCAACCCCAATGGCGGTGCGATCGCCCTGGGTCACCCGCTGGGCGGATCCGGCGCCCGGCTGATGACGACGCTGGTGCACCACATGCGGGACAACGGCATCAGGTACGGGCTGCAGACCATGTGCGAGGGCGGCGGACAGGCAAACGCGACCATCCTGGAGCTGCTGCAGCGCTAGCGCTCTACGGCTGCCGGCTGCTGCTCGAGGATTCCCTCGGAAGACGAGTGAGCCCCGCGACCGCTCCGACGTGCATACTCCGGTCGGTGACACAACCCCGGCTCTGGCTCGGATGGGTGGTCCTGTTACTGGGCTGCGTGGGGGCCGCCGCGTGTGATCTTGGTTCCGCGGCGCCGCCCCGGGCGGTGCCATCTCCTCTCGTGGGGCCACGCGGGGTAGCCGCTCCGACGACCATGGTGTTGCACCTGCTGCCGCACGGGCGGACTACCAGCTCGGCGGCGGGTATGCACTGCCGGCAGGCGTACGCATCGTCAGTCGGGATCGCAGCGACCGCCCGGTGCCGGGGGCCTACAGCATCTGCTACCTCAACGCGTTCCAGACCCAGCCGCAGGACACCGGCTGGTGGCGGCGGAACCACCGCGAGCTGCTCCTGCACGACGGGTCCGGCGGGGAGGTCGGTGATCCGGACTGGCCGGGTGAGGTGTTGCTGGACACCCGGACGCCGGCGAAGCGGACTGAGCTGGCCGCGATCGTCGGGGACTGGATCGACGGATGTGCGCGGTCGGGCTTTGCTGCTGTGGAGCCGGACAACCTGGACTCCTGGACGCGGTCGCACGGCCTGCTCAACCGGGACGGGAACATCGCCTACGCCCGGCTGCTCACGACCCGCTCGCACAGCCGCCGACTGGCGATAGCGCAGCAGAACACTGCGGAGCTGGCAAGTCAGGCGAGACGGATCGGGTTTGACTTCGCCGTCGCTGAACAGTGCCAGCTCTACCGCGAGTGCGACGCCTACACCGCCGTCTACGGATCGCGGGTCATCGAGATCGAGTACTCCGATCAGGGCCGCGGCGCGTTCGACGCCGCCTGCCGGCTGCGTCATCAACGAGCCTCGATCATCTACCGGGACCGTGCCCTGACCCGGCCCGGCCAGCGCGGGTATGTCTACGCCGCCTGTTGAGTGCCGCAGCAGCACCGGACAACGGCCGGATCGGGTTGAGCCCTCCGGGGACGGCACGGCTTGTCAGCGCGGTTGTCCACAGTGTGGACAACTACTGGGGACGAATGACACGCTTGTGGTTCCGCTCCGGTGCCGGAGGGCCCCCAGGGTGGTGAACGCAGTGAGCTCAGCGCCACTGCGTGGATAGGCAGAAGCCCACCACGATGAAGCCGAAGCCGATGAGCAGGTTGGCGTTACCCAGGCTGCCGACCAGCGGCATCGACCCGCCGGCGAGGTAGAACACGACGAGCCAGACGATGCCGACCGCGAACATGGCCAACATCAACGGCGGGAGCCAGACCGGGCTCGATCTGCGCTTGCGCTGGGCCGACGGGAGCGAAGGAGCGGCGTAGACGGCCTTCTTCCGCTTCTTGGACTCGGGCACGACGAGGACCTCCGGGGCTGCTGGAGCGGCTAGCGTAACGGTCGGGATGCCGCTTCGGGATCACCGGTTTGGGATCATGAGTTTGAGATCATCGGGCGGGGAGGCGCGCGTGCAGGAGAACAGGCGCCGGGGACCGCGCCCTGCGTGCCGGAGCGGGACCGGGTCGTGAGCGCGGGCGACGCCGTACGCACCGGGCTGCGCGGGCTGGGACAGATCCTGATCACCTTCGGGGTCGTGGTCCTGCTGTTCTGTGTCTACGAGCTCGAGGTCACGGGTCTCTATACCGCTCAGCAACAGAGCCGGCTCGGCCGGGAGCTCACCCAGCAGTGGGCGCACGAGCCGATCGCCGGTGGGCCGCCCGCCCCGCCCGGGCAGCCCGGCCGTCCAGTACCGGTCGCCCTGAGCTTGGGTGGCGCGTTGGCCCGGCTGCACGTGCCCCGCTTCGGGGCAAGCTACGGCCAGGTGGTCGTCGAGGGCGTTGGCACCGAGGACCTGAAGAAGGGCCCGGGGCACTACCCCGGCACGGCGCTGCCCGGTGAGCTCGGCAATGTGGTGCTGTCCGGCCACCGCACGACGTACGGGGCGCCCTTCAACCGCGTGGACGAGCTGCGCCCGAACGACGCAGTGGTGCTCGAGACGCAGGACACCTGGCTGACCTACCGGGTAACCGGGACGATGATCGTCAGCCCGACGGCGATAGAGGTGACCTACCCGGTGCCGAACCGGCCGGGTGATCGGCCGACGCAACGGTTGCTGACCTTGACGACCTGCAACCCGAAGTACTCCGCCCGCGAGCGGCTCGTCGTGCGCGCGGTGCTGGAGGCGCGCCTGTCCAAGGGTCACGGCCTGCCGCCCGCCCTGGTTGCGCGGTCCTGAGGTGTACCCCTGGATCTGGCGGCACCTGCCCGGCCCGCTGCCGGCCAGGCTGCTGGGCGGTGCGCTGCTCCTGCTCGGCGCCGTGGCACTGCTGTTCTTCGTGGTGTTCCCCAGGGTCGAGCCGCTGCTGCCCTTCTCCGAGGTGACGGTGGACCGTCCCGCCAGCAGCTCGCCGTCGCCCGGGCCCTGACCGGCCCTTAGGGTTGGCAGGTGAGCCGCATCCTGGTCGTGGACAACTACGACAGCTTCGTGTTCAACCTCGTGCAGTACCTGGGTCAGCTCGGTGCGGACACGGTCGTCCGCCGCAACGACGCGGTCGCCGTCGAGGACCTAGACCCCTACGACGGTGTCCTGCTCTCGCCCGGCCCCGGTATCCCCGAGGAGGCGGGCTGCTCGGTGGCGCTGGTGGGGGTCTGCGAGCAGCGCGGCCTGCCGCTGCTCGGTGTCTGCCTGGGGCACCAGGCGATCGCCGTCGCGCACGGTGCGACCGTGAGCCGGGCGCCGGAGCTGCTGCACGGCAAGACCAGCGAGGTGGAACACGACGGGGCCGGCGTGCTGAGCGCGCTGCCATCGCCGTTCACCGCGACGCGCTACCACTCCTTGGCCGTCGAGGCAGACACCGTTCCGCCCGAGCTGCAGATCACCGCCCGTACGGCCGGGGGCGTGGTCATGGGCGTCCGGCACCGCGACCGGCCGGTGGAGGGCGTGCAGTTCCATCCCGAGTCGGTGCTGACGCAGGGCGGCCATCTGCTGCTGGCCTCCTGGCTGGGCCAGTGCGGCGACCTCGCCGCCGCGGGAGGGGCGCCCGCTCTCGCCGCCCGGGTCGAGGACCGCCGCCTGGCCGCCAGCGTCTGAGCGCACCAGCTCAGGTGGGGCGCGGGCTCGAAGTGGTTGTCGCGCGCCCCGTAGGCGCGGGCGTCGCCGAGGCGCTCGGCCCGGCACTGGGCCCGGCACTGGGCGCGGTCGTCGTCGTGGCGGGACTGCTCGGCGGAGCGCTCGGCGAGGGTGGGGGCGCCGGCGGGGCCGAGACGTTGATCGTGATCCTCGAGCCGCGCGCCGCCCGGGTGTTGACCGGTGTCTGCTCCAACACCATGCCGACCGGTCCGGGGGCCGGGGTCGGCTGGACCTCCACGGCGAAGCCGGCCCGGGCGAGGTTCTGTTCGGCCTGGTCAAGCGCCAGGCCGCGTACGTCCGGGACCTGCACGTTGCCCGAGGCAACTACCAGCGTGATGGTGGAACCGGTTGCCAGTTGGGTGCCGGGCGGCGGGATGACGTCCAGCACGGTTCCCGGTGCGGTGTTGCCGTCCCGAGTCACGATCTTGGGCTTGAGCTTCGCGGCGGTCAGGTCCGCCTCGGCCTCGGCCTGCCCGATGCTGAGGACCTGCGGCACGACCGTCATCTCGATGCCCTTGGACACGACGAGGTCTACGTTGCCGCCCCGGTGCACGAGGAAGTTCTGGTCCGGGCTCTGGCTGAGCACGGTGCCGGCAGGCTTGGGGTTGAAGGGCCGGTCGACCCGACCGACTCGTAGCCCGGCCTGACCCAGGGCGCTGCGGGCCTGCTGCTCGGTCAGGCCCACGACGCCCGGCGGCTTGTACAGCCCGGTGTCGCTCCCGAGCCCGGCGTGCACCACGACCGCAACGAGCGCGGCCACCGCTATGAGGATCAGGGCGAACAGCGCGTACACGAGCCCGCGCCGCCGCCGCCGCGGGGGCCGCAGCAGGGTGGTCGTGGCCGGCACCACCGGCACCGACCCGGTGGTGCCGGCGCCGGCCAGCACCGGCGTGGCCAGGACGGGGAGCCCGGCTGCCCCCCGCTGCAGGTCCTCGCGCATCTCGTCGGCGGACTGGTAGCGGTTCGCCGGGTTCTTGGCCATCGCCTTGAGCACCACGGCGTCGACGTCGGGGGACAGCGTGCTGTCGTACGCCGACGGTGGCACCGGGTCCTCGCGTACGTGCTGGTAGGCGACCGCGACCGGACTGTCGCCCACGAACGGCGGGGTGCCGGTCAGCAGCTCATACAGAAGGCAGCCGGTGGAGTACAGGTCCGAGCGGGCGTCGACGTGCTCGCCGCGGGCCTGCTCCGGGCTGAGGTAGGCGGCGGTGCCGATCACTGCGGCTGTCTGCGTCATGTCGCTGGTACTTGAGCCGGCGGCGCGGGCGATGCCGAAGTCCATGACCTTGACCTCGCCGGCGGAGGTGAGCATGACGTTCGCCGGCTTGATGTCGCGGTGCACGATCCCGGCCGCGTGCGCGACATCGAGGGCGGCGCACACGTCCGCGACGACCTCGAGGGCTCGCTGCGGCAGCAGCCGACCCTCGGTGCGCAGGACCTCGCGCAGCGTGCGGCCCTCGACGAGTTCCATCACGATCCAGGGCACGCCGTCGGCGTCCTCGCCGGTGTCGTACACCGCGACGATGCACGCTGCGTCCAGGGATGCTGCGGCCTGGGCCTCGCGCCGGAAACGGGCATGGAACAGCGGGTCGCGGGCGAGGTCGGCCCGCAGGACCTTGACCGCGACCTCGCGGCCCAGCCGTGCGTCGGTGGCCTGACGTACCTCGGCCATGCCGCCGCGACCGAGAATCTCACCGAGGGCGTAGCGGTCGCCGAGCAGGCCCGTCGCCCCGGTCATCGACCGAGCACCGCCTGCATGACGGCCTTGGCGATCGGGGCGGCCACCTTGCCGCCGGTCGCGTCCGAGCCGAGCGAGCCGCCGTCCTCGACCAGCACGGCCACCGCGACCTTCGGGTCCTGGGCAGGCGCGAAGCCGATGAACCAGGCGTGCGGCGCCGCGCCGGGACCGTGCTGCGCCGTGCCGGTCTTGCCGGCGACCGCGACCCCGGGGATCTGCGCTGCCGTTCCGGTACCGGTCGCGACGACGCCCTGCATCATGGTGGTCAAGGTGCCGGCAACGTCCGGGCTCACGGCGCGGCGGAACAGCTGCGGCCTGGCTGCGTCCAAGGTGGTCAGGTCGGGCGCCTGCACCTCCTGCACCAGGTAGGGCCGCATGACCTGTCCGCCGTTGGCGATGCCGGCCGCGACCATCGCCATCTGCAGCGGCGTGACGCGCACGTCGTACTGGCCGATGGCGGCCTGGGCGACCTGCGGTGGGGTGAGGACGTCCGGGTAGACGCTCCTGGCCTCCGGCTGGGGCAGCTCGAGACTGTTGTCCCCGAAGCCGAACGCGACCGCCTGCTTGCGTACGGCGTCCTGCCCGAGCTTGATGCCGAGCGCGCCGAAGGCGGTGTTGCAGGAGATCGTCAGCGCGTCGGCGAAGGTGTCGGTCGTGCCGTCACCGCATGTCTCGCCACCAAAGTTGTTCAGTGTCGAGGAGGTTTGGGGCAGCTTCAGCACCGTCGGCGACGGGATCCGGTCGGTCGGCCGCACGCCGGCGGCAAGGGCCGCGGCGGCCGTGATGACCTTGAACGTCGACCCGGGTGGGTAGGTGCGTTCGACCGCCCGGTTCAGCAACGGGTCACTCTGGTCGGTGCTCAGTGCCTTGTACGTCGAGCGGATCTGCGCGGAGTCGTGCGAGGAGAGCGCGGACGGGTCGTACGACGGCCGGCTGGCCTCGGCGAGCACGGCCCCCGTACGGGGGTCCAGCGCCACCACGGCGCCGACCTTGCCGGCCAGCCCGTCGTACGCGGCCTGCTGGGCCTTGGGCTGCAGCGTCAGCATGATGGCGCCGCCGGAGGGGCGGTTGCCCGTGACGTAATCCGAGAGCCGACGGACGAACAACCGGTCGTCCTCACCGGACAGGACCCGGTCCTGAAGCCGTTCCACGCCGGTGCGGCCCTGCAGGAAGGAGTAGTAGCCGGTTACGGGCGCGTAGGACGCACCGCCCGGGTAGGTGCGCAGATAGGTGAGCACGTCCTGGGTCTTGACCGACTTGGCGATCGAGACCCGGTCGGCACCCGTGCCGATGACGATCGGCCCGCGCTGCCGCTCATAGGTGCGCAGCTGGACCCGTTGGTTGCGCGTGTCCTCGCGGTAGCCCTTCGCCTTCACGACCTGCACGTAGTTCACGTTCAGCAGCAGCAGGCCGAACAGCGCCAGGCAGGCAACGGCGACCCGATGCAGGGGCGCGTTCACCGGCGTACGACCGTGGTCTGCGCGTCGGCCAGAGCGGCCCGGGCGCTGGTCGGCGTCACCGGCGAAGGTGCGGGTCGGCGGGCCGCATCGCTGATCCGCAGCAGCAGGGCAACCAGGATGTAGTTGCAGACGACCGAGGAGCCCCCGTAGGACAGCCACGGCAGCGTGACGCCGGTCAGCGGGATCAGTCCGGTCACGCCGCCGACGATGACGAAGACCTGCAGCGCAAGGGCGAACGACAGCCCGGTGGCGAGCAGCTTGCCGAACGAGTCACGGCACGACAGGCCGGCCCGCAGCCCGCGCGACACGATCAGCCCGAACAGCACCAGTACGGCCATGACACCGACCAGGCCCAGCTCTTCGCCGACGGCGGCCAGGATGAAGTCGGTCTTGGCGAACGGCACGATGCCCGGCGAGCCCTCTCCCAGCCCGGTGCCGCTGATCCCGCCCGTGCCCATGCCGAACAGGCCCTGGACCAGCTGGTAACCGCTGCCGGAAGCGTCGGCGAACGGGTGCAGCCAGGTGTCGACCCGTCGCTGCACGTGGCCGAACAGGTGGTAGGCCGCGTAGGAGCTGGCGGCGAACAGGCCGAGCCCGATCAGCAGCCAGCTGGTGCGCTCAGTGGCGACGTAGAGCATGACCACGAAGATCCCGAAGAACAGCAGCGAGGAACCGAGGTCCTTCTCGCGCACGAGCACGGCGATGCTCGCGGCCCAGGCCAGCAGGACCGGGCCGAGGTCGCGGGCGCGCGGCAGGTCCAGGCCGACGACGCGGCGGCTGGCCAGGGACAGAACATCACGCTTGCTGACCAGGAAGGAGGCGAAGAACACCATCAGCAAGATCTTGGCGACCTCGCTGGGCTGAACGGTCATTGGACCGACCCGGATCCACAGCCGCGCGCCGTTGATCGTCTTGCCGATCCCGGGTAGCGCCGGCAGCAGGAGCAGCACGAGCCCCGCGGCGGCGCTGGTGTAGGTGTAGCGGGAGAGCCGGGTGTGGTCACGCACGACCAGCAGAACCGCGAGCAGCGCCACGACACCGACCGCGGTCCAGATCAGCTGCAGGGGCGCGTCGGGACGGGGGACCGCGCGACCGGTCTGGTGTGCCCGCAGCGCGACGCCCAGGTCCAGGCGGCGGATCATGACCAGGCCCAGGCCGTTGAGCAGGGCGACGCAGGGCAGGATCAGCGGATCGGCGTACGGCGCTACCCGCCGCACCACGACGTGGGCGGCGCCGAACAGCGCCCCCAGGCCGAGGCCGTAGCCGAGCGTGCCGGAGGGCACGTGCCCGTCCTGGGCGAGGCCGACGGCGGCGTAGCCCAGGACGCCGAGCAGGACGGCGAACACCAGCAGCACCAGCTCGATGCCTCGCCGGGTGCCTGGACCTGCCGCCAGCGGCACGGTTGTCACGGCGCACCTCCGACTGTGCTGGAGCAAGCGGAAGGCGTCGGCTGCGGGCTGCTGCCCGCGCGCGGCACTCCGCGGACCGGGACCGGCGAGGCGGCCGGCGAAGTCGGTCCAGCGCTGCCGGTGGCGGGCGTCTGGCAGAACGAGGCCGACTGCAGCCGGGCGACGATCCGACGGGCGTCCGGCTGGTCGGCGGCCGGGATGCCGTCGGCGACCCGGTCCCGATCGAGCTCGGAAAGCCGGTTCGCCGTCAGGTCGGTGTGCCCTGCCACGCTGGACAGGGACAGGCCGGCGACATCGCCCCGCACCCCGCGGAAGACCGCGACCGAACCTCCGTCCAGGCCGACGTAGTACTGCGAGCGGACGTAGGCCCAGCCCGCCCCGGCGCCACCGAGTACGAGCAGCAGGACGACTGCGAGCACCACCATCGTACGGCGGGAGGGCCGGCGCGACCGGCGACCGGCGGCGATACTCGTACTCGCGCCAGGCTGGGTGTCCCGGCCCTCGGCGGTACGCGCGCGGCTCGCCGCGCTGTCGGCGACTCCCGGCGGCGGGGCCTGGGGCGACTCGGCGGCCGCGCCGGCGACAACCGGGCTGGAGGCGCGTCCCCCGGCGCCAGTCTCGACCGCCTCGGCGACGATGACCGTGACGTTGTCCGGGCCACCACCGCGCAGCGCGAGCTGGACCAGGCGGTCGACCGCGTCCTGCGGGTCCGGCAGGGACAGCGCCGCCTTGAGCGTCTCCAGGCTGCCCACCGGTCCGGTGAGGCCGTCGCTGCAGAGCAGGTAGCGGTCGTCCGCGCGCACCTCGCGTACGGACAGGTCAAGCTCGAGTGCCCGCCGACCGTCCAGCGCACGCGTGATCATCGAGCGCTGCGGGTGGGTCGAGGCCTCCTGTTCGCTGATGCGTCCCTCATCCACCAGGCTCTGCACCAGGGTGTGGTCGTGGGTGATCTGGCTGAGCTCGCCGCCGCGCAACAGGTAGCAGCGGGAGTCCCCGACGTGCAGTAGGCCAAGCCGGTTGCCGGCGGACAGGATCGCCGTGAGCGTGGTGCCCATGCCGTCCAGCGACGGGTCGCCGTTCACCATGTCGGCCAGGTGCTCGTTGGCGCGCATCGCGGCCTCGCGCAGTGCCTCCAGCAGGTCGGCTCCCGGCGCGTCCTCGTCCAGGGGCGCCATCGCGGCGATGGCGACGGCACTGGCGACCTCCCCCGCGGCGTGGCCACCCATGCCGTCCGCGACGGCGAGCAGGCGCGGGCCGGCGTACACGGAGTCCTCGTTCCCGGTACGCAACAGCCCCGTGTGCGACCGGGCAGCGAAGTGGAGGGCCAGGGTCACCGGCGCAGCTCCAGCACGGTCTTGCCGATGCGGATCTGGGTACCGAGTGGGACGGGTGTGGGCCGGCTGACCTTGATGTTGCCGAGGTAGGTGCCGTTGGTCGAGCCCAGGTCCTCGACCTGCCAGGCACCCTCGCCGGGAACGAGCCGGGCGTGCCGGCTGCTGGCGTAGTCGTCGGTCAGGACCAGGGTCGAGTCGTCGGCCCGCCCCAGGGTCACCGGCGCCTCCCCGAGCGTGACGGTTGTCCCCGCCAGCGTGCCCTCGGTCACCACGAGTCGCCGGGCGGCGCTGCGAGCCGAGGACTTGGAGGGCGCCCCACCCACCGTGGCTGCCGGCGCCGGCGCGGCGGCGGCCCGGGCCGGGCGACCGCTGCGCAGGTCGGTGCGGATGGTGCGGACGGCCGCCAGCACGAACAGCCAGAGCAGCACGAGCAGGCCGTACTTCACGATGGCGACGACCAGGGCGCTGCCCATCAGCGGCCGGTCCGGAAGACGATGTCGGTCGCTCCGAGGCCGATGTGGTCGCCGTCGCGCAGCGGTGCGGAGGCGACGCGGCGCCCGTTGACCCGGGTGCCGTTGGTGGAGCCCAGGTCCACCACGCTGGCGCCGTCGGCGTCCAGCCGGACCTCGGCGTGCCGGCGGGACACCCCGACGTCGGCGAGCTGCAGGTCGGCCTCCAGGCCTCGACCGAGGACCAGCACCGGACCGTCGAGCTCGATCCGGCGCTGCGGCCCGCTCGGACCACCGACCGGCGGGGCCAGCATCAGGTGTGGGGAATCATCACCCTGAGAGGCGGCGCTGTCGGGCGCCACCTGGCCTGGATCGGCAGCTGCACCCGGGGCGTCCGGTGCACTCGGGTCGTCCGGGTTCTGGAGAGCTGGCGCGGCGCGCGCGGCGCCCAGGTCAGGTGCCGCGAGCTGCGGAGCCGACGACGCCGGCGGCGACCTCAGCGCTGCCGGGCCGCCCACGTCTCCGGCGGCACTGCTGCGCACCCGGAACACGCCGGTCTTCAGCTCCTCCACCAGCTCGAAGTGCACGACGACCTGACCCACGAAGGACCAGCCCTGCTCCTGCGCGTGCTCGGCCAGCATGTCCGCGAGCTCCTTGCGCAACGGCTCGTCGTACGCGCCTAGACGTTCGCTGTCGCTGCGCCCGAGTTCGACGACGTAGTGATTCGGCACGAGGACTCGGCCTGCGCTGACGATCGCCTTCTTGTCGTTGGCCTCGCGCTGCAACGCGGCTGCCACCTCGACCGGCTCCACGACCCCGCCGAACGCGCGCGCGAAAGAACCGTGGACCAGGCCCTCGAGCCGACGCTCGAAGCGCTGCAGGACTCCCACGCGTGCTCCCTTCCCTGCGCTGGTGTGATCGTATCCGGGTAAGCAGCGCGGGTGCCGCGGGTTCGCCTGGTGCTAGCCTGCGAGCCGCACTCGGGCGAGTGGCGGAATGGCAGACGCGCACGGTTCAGGTCCGTGTGTCCGAAAGGACGTGGGGGTTCAACTCCCCCCTCGCCCACTGTCCACAGTTCGCTCTGACCAGGGCTTTCTGTCGGACGACGCCCCTAGCGTCGCTTCCAAGGCACAACGACGGCATAACCGTTGATCTTGGAGGCTGCATGGCGAGCGTTGTGACCCGCAAGCACAAGAGCGGAGCGTGCACCTTCAAGGTGCAGTGGCTACTCGGTGGTGGCCGTGGTGCGCCCTGGCAGTCCGAGACGTTTCAGGATCGCCGGGCGGCGCTCAAGTTCCAGTCGCTCGTCGACGCCAACGGCCAGCGTTGGCCGGAGGGCTGGGTCAAGGGCGTCGGCTTCGCCACACTCGCTGAGGAGGTCGAAGAGCATCCGTTGCTGGAGTTCGGCACCGCCTACGTCCGCCGGCTGACCAGCACGGGCCCCGACACACAGACGCGGTACGTCAAGCAGCTGACGTCGCTTGTCGCCTGGTTGCGGACGATCAAAGGTGTCGAGCCGACCGTCGAGAACGTCACCGGCGATGACGACCGGGACTGGATCGTCTCCCGGCGCAAGGCAGGCATGAGTCCGAAGACGATCGCGAACTATCACGGTCTGCTGTCCGCCCTGTTCAAGAGCGCGATCACCAAGGGCTTGATCACCCGGAATCCGTGCGAGGGCGTCAAGCTGCCGCCCCTGGACGACGACACGGAAGCTGACGACGACATGGTCTTCCTCACCGAGGCCGAGTTCCAGCTGCTGCACGACTCCATTCATGCGGGAGACCGAGACTTCCTGCTGGTCACCGTGGGCACGGGACTGCGGTGGGGGGAACTCACCGCGCTCAAGGTCAAGGATCTGGACCTTGATGCACCTGTGCCGACGCTGTCAGTGCGACGGGCATGGAAGCGGAATGGCAAGGGCGAGTTCGCCATGGAGCAGCACGGCCAGTTCTACCTGGGCAAGCCCAAGACCCGGGAGTCTCGCCGACGGATCACCCTGGCGCCCACCGTCGTCTCAGCACTGCAGCGAGCAAGCGATGGGCGGACCAACGAGGACCTCGTCTTCGGTGCCCCTCGGGGCGGTCGCCTGGACCAGGGCAACTGGTACGAGAGCCGGTGGCAGCGCGCGATCAAGGCAGCGCAGGCGAAGGGCTTCACTAAGACCCCTCGCTTCCACGACCTCCGACACTCGAATGTCACATGGCTGATCTCCGCCGGTGTGCCGCTGCCCGTGATTCAGAAGCGGCTGGGCCACAAGAGCATCCAGATCACGGTCGACGTTTACGGCGGACTGCTCTTCCAGACGCACGAGGTGGCGGACGTTGCCATCGAGCGCGCCCTTGGCGGACGAAAGATTACGATTTCAACCGAAGGCGCGCTGGTCGAGGCGGCGGAGTGGCTTCCAGATCAGGGTTGTGCAGGAGCGGCGTGAATCAATGGAGTCGCGCATGTTGCCGGGTTGGAACGTCCGCATGTACGCCAAATGAGAGAAGATCAGCGCTAGGCCAACCAATGTGAGGAGGGCAACATGACTACGGCAGCAACGGGATTGCCCGACCGATCGCCGTCCTTGCTTCCGCCGTGCAAGCCTTCTGCCTGACCAGCGACAACCTCCGAGCGGCAGTCATGGCGCATCAGTTCCTTGCTGTGATCGACAAAGTTGCGACTGCGTGTGGTCAGCCGGGTCCGTTCGTGTATCCGGTGTCGCCAGCCGGCCTGCGGGGCATCGAGTTGTGACGCAACGGGCTCAAATCTTGGTCAACGCTCACGCGAGGGCCTTCCCGCCCGTCGCGATCGGCGTACGGCGTGCCCGCGCGCTCACGCCGTTCGACCTCGCACTTGCAGCGGCCGACGACTCGCCGGCAGCAATGATTTGCCGTAGGTGCTCGCTCGTGAATCTGACGTGCTTCCCCAGCCGGGTGTGCGGGACCGACAGAGCACTCACCTTCTTCCGGAGCCAGCCCTCCGGGACATGCAGCAGCACTGCCGCCTCGCTGATCGTGAAGAGCTGCGCAGGGACCTCCATCACGGCTCCTCGCCGTGCCGGGTATGCCAGTCGAGTCTCATGGAGTTCAAGTCGCCGTCGACCCGATGTCGTGATGCAGTGGTGAACGTTCGGCGCTCTCGACAGTCCTCAAGTCTCCGTCGCTGGGCGGTCTCGGCCAGCCAGGCATCGCCGCGCGTGCGGTACCCGCTCCCGACGTATGTCCAGGCACCGAGAACGACCCTGTTGGCGGCGCGACTGGCCTCGATGACTGCTGCGCCGCCTACCAAATCCGTCGTCCCGCTTCGCCAACCGCGCCTTGCGCTGCGCAGCGCGGCCAGCGTAGTGCTGTACCTACGGCTTCTGGTGGCCCAGTGCCCGCGGTAGCCCAAGGTGTGTGCCCAGCGGCGCAGCTTGAGCCCAGAGAGGTGCGTTCGGCCGCCAAGCTGCCAGGCGGTCTCGACGAGTTCCCGGTGGTGCTCGTCAATGTCGAGGTCGTCAATCTGGTCGCCGGTGAGCAGGCGCCGGTCGAGGGCGCCGAGCGGGTCAGTGCTCTTGGTGGCGTACTTCGCGATGTACGCCGCGACCGTTCGCGCCTGTCGCTGCGCGGTCGCGTCGTCGTCGCGAGCGTCGTCTGGTGGTATCAGGCGGATGTCGAACTGCTCTCCCCAGCGGGCCCGGTCCTCGCTCGCCTGGTCCCGGGCTGGCAGTGGCGCGCTGACCTGCGCCACGGCACGCCGGATGGCTTGTTCGAGCAGTTCGGCGGTCCACCTGGCATCGGCAACGCTGACGCTGTCGGGGTTGGGTCCGTCGAGGCGCAGGACGGCGTGGATGTGGATGGCGCCGCGCGCCTGGTACTCGATGACCTTGGTGAACCGCAGCCGGACATGCTCGCTGAGCTGACGCACCGTCACGCGGCCGAGCATCGCGAGCTGTCGGCGGATGGCGATGGTGGTGCGGCGCCACAGTTCGGGGGCGACGGCGTTCCACAGCACCGCCCGGTCGTAGTCGAAGCACAGCGGGCACAGCGGTTGCCCGAGCAGCGGGTCATTGTTCCGGTGGCGTCGCCAGCAGCCGCGCCGGCTCCCGTGTGGGCACCTGTCGGTGCTGCGTCGGCGGTGGCAGACGTCGCCGTTCCGCTGGCTGTGGACCGAGCCGAAGCTCGGTGCGGTGAGGGTCAGGAAGATCCGTGGATGGGCGGCGACGGTGTCGGGGATGCCCTTGCCGCCGCGCAGGCCGGCCGCGATGAGGTGGAAGGAGTCCTGCCGGTAGGTGTCGGCGCAGCTCGGGCAGCGGGTGGCCCGCCGGTTGCGGCAGGCCACCAGGAGCGTCCCTCCGGGTTCGCCGGTGGTGCGGTAGTCGGCCAGTACCTGGCCGGTGCGGGCGTCGATGGTGGTGCTGGCGCCGCGGAGCCGGACGGGGTGGCTGCAGAACCCGGTGCTGCGGGCTTGCTCGTGCCACCGCTCGTATCCGTTCCGGTCCGCGGCCCGGGCCAGCAGCGTGTTCAGCGCCCCGTCGGGCACGAGGACGGTCATCGGGTCTGCTCCTGGCAAGCAATGTCGCCTGTGGGCTGCTGCCCGGCGCCGCTGCGGCGCAGCCTTTCGGCGCGGGCGGCGATCGACGCGAGGGTGGGGTCGTCGAGATAGTGGGAGCGGAGCCGGACGGGTTGGGCTCCTTCGTGTAGGAGCAGCCCGACGCCGCGGTGCGCGGAGTCGATGTCGCTGGCGGTGTGGCCTTGGCTGGCCCAGCCGGCGCCGAGGACGGTGTCGGAAGCCTGGGGGGTGGAGCAACGCAACGCCCAGCGAAACCCGAACAGGTCACGGAGCGCCGTGGGGATGACGTCATGCTGAGGCTTCTGAGTCGCGGCGATGACGATGATCCCGGCGGCTCGGCCGCGGGCCACCAGATCCCTCATCAGCTCGGCGAACAACGCCCGCTCCTTGCGCTCGCCGTTGAGCAGGTAGTGGGCGAGTTCGTCGATGACAACCAGGTGCAGCGGCAGCCCAAAGTCGGGCGCGACCTTGCGGGCCCGGTTCGCCAGCAAGCTCAAGTACCGGGCGTCCATTTCGGCACGTAGCCGTGCGAGCAGCAGGTTGGCATCCTCGACGTTGACGCCGGCGGTGCTGTCCGCGCAGCCAGCCCAGCCGGCGAGTTCGACGAGCTTGCCGTCTAGCAGGTGCAGCCGCACGTTCGGGTCGAGCGCGGCGGTCGCGACGAGTAGCGACAGGGCGGCGCTCTTGCCGGCGCCGGGTTCCCCGCCGAGCAGCACGTTGCGCTCCGGCAGGGTCAGGGTCACCGGCTGGCCGTCCTCGTCGACCCCCACCGGGATCGGGTCCCACAACGACAACCGCTCGGCCCCGGTGTGCGGCCAGGCCGGGGCCGGGGCGGCCAGGGGGTCCCGGCGGATCAGGCTGACCCGGGCCTGGCGGGCGTTGTCGGGGTCGCGGCGGACCCGGACCTGCCTGATCTCCAGCACAACGGCGAGGGCTTCGGCTGCCTTCTCCAGGTCCGCGACGGTGCCGCCAACCGGCACCCGGACGTCCAGGACGTCACCGGCCGGCCGGCAAGTGACCGCACGAACAGCGACCTGCCCGCCGCGCCACGCCGCAGTGTCAGCATCGCCGAGGGCGCGTACCGCCCGGTGCCAGCAGCGCCGGGTCATCGCCTGATGCCGCACCCGCCCCGCCAGGCGGCGCATCGGGCCGACTCCGAGCAGGACGGCGAGGAGCAATCCGCTGCCGAGACCACCCACGATCGGCCAGCCGTGGGCGGCACCAAGGACGGCAGGGGCGGCCAGCACCGCCAGCGCGCCCAGCTCAAGACCGAACGCCCAGACGTTGCGAGCCACGCACCGCAGGACGGCTCCAACGAGACCGCCCTGCTGAGCCGAGCCGCCGCCAGGCCGGTCGGGGATGCCAGCGCCCGACCCGGTGCCGTAGCCACCGCCCCAGCCGCCCGGGCTGTCGAAGCCCCAGGCGGCCGGGGCGTCGTGCGGCTCGTGGCCCGACTGCGCGGAGGGCTCAGCCATGACCGTTCCCCGCCGAGGCGGGAGACAACATCCCGCCTATCAGCTGCAACGCGGCTCGGACGCTCGCGCCCGCGAGGTGCACGAACAGCTCTGGGGCGATGGCGGCCACCAGCAGCACCATGACGATTAGCTTCCAGCGCATGACTCAGCCCCTCCCGGCTCAGGCGGCCTTGTCAGGGGCCGCCGACGCGGCCGACGTGCCGGGCCGGCTGCTGGTGGCAGCGGTGAGCGGCTGGATGCTGCTGGCCTTGAACGACACCCCAGACCGGTCACCCATCGACCAAGGCGTAGCGACCAGCCCGACGACCGCTACCGGTGCGCCAGCTACCAGACCGGCCGCTGGCATACCGACGATCTTGACGCTGATGACCTCCGCGCCGCCGTCGGCGAGCAGCACCAGCTGGACCGAGAACAACGGTTCCCCGTTCAGGTCGCCCTTCTGCCGCTTGGTCTCGAAGTCCATCACCGGCTCAGCAGCCAGCGCGCACAGGAACGTGACACCAGTGGTGTCGATCGGGAGCTTCATGGGCCCTCCAACGGGCTCGTAGGAAACTGACACGAGCACCATCTGTGACCGGCAAGGGACGGCTCTACCGCATCTACGGACCGGGTTGAGACGTCCTCGGAACAAGGGGACGTCCCTCGGTGACGTTCTGACCGGCAAGACGTCCCACCGGGTCCGGAACGTCCTGTGCAGAAGGGAGCCCAGCCCATGCCGAATGACCGGCTGCTCGCAGCGATGCACGCCGGCCGGATCGACGCGCAGGCTCTGGCCGCAGCGGTACCTGTCGACGTGAAGACTGTGGAACGGTGGCTCGCCGGACGGGTGCCCCACAGCCGGCACCGCACTGCCGTCGCCCGGATAGTGGGACGCACTGAGCTTCAGCTGTGGCCGACCGCTCGTCGCAGCGACACCCACGAGGCGGACAGGGGGGAAGTTCTCGCGCTCTACGCACACCGCACTGATCTGCATGTCGAGGAGTGGTGGCGGCTACTCAGCCAAGCCAACGAACACATCGACCTGTTCGCGTACGCCTTGCTGTTCTTGCCCGAAGGCCACCCTCGGCTGGTCGAACTCCTACGCGAGAAGGCCACGGCAGGCGTCCGCATCCGGATCGCCCTGGCTGACCCGGCAGCACCAGAGACCACAGCACGCAGCATTGAGGAGCAGCTCGGGCCCGACGGCATGGCGGCTCGGATCAGGAACGCTCTCCTGCACTTCGCGCCACTGAAAGGGCTGCCGGGTGTCGACGTCCAGCAGTACGCAAGCCCGATGTACAACTCCCTCTTCCGCTTCGACGAGGAGATGCTCGTGACACCACATCTCTACGGCACCCCCGGCTACCGGGCGCCACTCCTACATCTGCAACGGGCCGGAGCCGACGGGCCCTTCGATCAGTTCGCCGGCCACATCGAGCGGCTCTGGTCAATCAGCACGCCTGTCTGGTCGCGCTGATGGGACGGCGGGAGTACGACAACGACCCCCAAGCACCAACACCCACCAGCCTCGTGCCGGCGGTCTCAGCCGTCGTCACCGACCAGGAGGGCCGACTGCTGCTGCAGCGGCGAGCGGACAACAAGCTGTGGTCAGTGCCCGGCGGTGCGGTGGAGCTGGGAGAGAGCGTCCTTGGCGCACTCCGCCGCGAGGTCCAGGAGGAGACCGGGCTTGAGGTCGAGGCCGATCGCTTGATCGGCATTTACTCAAGCCCCGACTACCTCGTTGCGTACGACGACGGAGAGGTACGGCAGCAGTTCTCACTGGCCTTCGCCTGCCACGTCACCGGAGGCTCAGTCCAGACGAGTTCGGAGAGCATCGACGTAGAGTGGTTCCACCCGAACGACCTAGCGAAGCTTGGCCTATCGGCGGGCGCAGGCCGCCGCATCGATGACTACCTACGAGGGGACAGCCAGCCAATCTTCGACTAGCTGAGTAGGGCCTCGACGAGATCAACCTGCTCACGCAGCCGCGGGAGAGCGGCGAGCAGCCCGCGTGTGACCGGATGGCTCGGTCCATAGCGAACCTGGACTTCTGCAACACGCGCCACAAAATCTGTAGGAACCCCTTGATGATCGGCGCGAAGATCGCAGTAGGCCAACGCAGCCGCCACAAGTCCGTTCGGTGCCTCAAAGCTGAGAAGCTGCGCGCTCAAGCCGCGTGCCTCGGCCTCGTCATCGCCGGACGTGTGATGCGCGACGAGACCCGCCAGCTGGAGTTCGCCGGTGGCGACGAGAGCTGCGGCTCCGTCGAGATGATGGAACCCGGTCTCGGCCAAGGCCGGCGCATAACCGATGTCATGCACCCACGCGGCCGCGACCAAGAGGTCGTCATCCAGACCCGGGATGCTAGCCGCGATTTCAGCAGCGACCCGGGCGACGCCGCAGGTGTGCGCCCAGCGCTCAGGCTGCCCGGCCAGCAGCTCCTGCGCCCACGCCGCAGCCGCACCAGCGTTCAACACACGCCGACGTTACCGAGACGCCGCATCACCTGTTGGTCGGCCCGCCCCCAACCCTGGTCGAGACGGATTGTGTGAGGAGTTTCTATACGACATCAAGGGCGGCCTTCGCCCGCCGACGGCCTGCGGGCGGCGCTTCGCGCCGTCCTCGGCCGCTTTAGGGGCGTCGCCGGTTCGCACCGCCGCCTCGTAGCTGGGCGTGGGCACGGCGTGCAAGGGCCAGGCGAGCGTGGCACCGCCCGCGCATTGGCATTTGTCGGCGCGGTGCGGTAGGCAGGGCCTGCGCCCCGCCTGCCCATGTCGGCCGCCTAGCGACGCCGGCATTCGCGGGTGGCCCTAACACAAGGAGACATTTGTGAGCACCGAGGACGAGGGCGCACCCGCCCCCCAAGACGTAGCGACCGGCACGCTGATCGACTACATCTCGGGCTTGCCGGTGCGGGATACACCCGAGGAACGAGAAGCGGTACAGGTCATGGCAGAGCGGCTCGTCCGCGACTATGGCTACGCACGGGAACTCATCAGCACCCGGCCACAGCACCGGGTCCGACATGCGCCATCCGACACTAAGAAGTCATACCCCGTAGATATCGCCGTCTTCACGTCGAGCAGGAAAACAGAAGACGAGCTGTACTTGCTGGTCGAATGCAAGCGCCGGAATCGAAAGGACGGTCTGGATCAGCTCAAGCTCTACATGGACATGAGCGCGGCCACCTTCGGCGTTTGGTTCAACGGCGATGACCACGAGTACATACGGAAAGTTCTGCACGAGGACGGTACGCGGACTTGGGAGACGCTACCGAATATCCCCCGGTTCGGGCAATCCGTAGAAGATATCGGCCTCCATCGTCGCCAAGATTTGAAGGCGCCGAGCAATCTCAGAGCGGTTTTCAAGGATATTCGAAACCATCTGGCCGGAAACCTCACCGGCATCACTCGCGACGAGGCGCTTGCACAAGAAATAATCAATCTTCTGTTCTGCAAGATTTACGACGAATTGAACAGCGGTAAGAAGGATCTGCTGCGCTTTCGCTTTGGGCACCGCGAGGAGCCGAGAGATGCGGAGAAGCGCGTGATCGAGCTGTTCGAGCAAGTCAAGCTCGAGTTTCCGGATGTGTTCGCGCCGGAGGACATTATCAAGCTGGATCCAACAAGTATCGCGTACGTGGTTGGGGAACTCCAGGGTTACGCGGTTACCGAAGCCGACAGGGACGCTGTCGGTGATGCCTTCGAAGTGTTCATTGGGCCAGCTCTGCGGGGCGCGGAAGGGCAGTTCTTCACGCCACGGAACGTTGTGAGGGCCCTCGTCCAGATGGTGAACCCCCAGCCCGGAGAGAGGATCATAGATCCAGCCTGTGGCTCCGGCGGGTTTCTCACCGTTGCGCTAGAGCACGTTTGGCAGCAAATGGAGGATCAGGCAGAAGACAAAGGCTGGTCGCCGATCGTGCTCGATCGTAAGAAGCGCGATATCGCCACGCGTAGTTTCCGTGGAATAGACAAAGATTCATTTCTCGCAAGGGTCACAAAGGCCTATATGGCGCTGCTGGGTGACGGGCGGGGCGGCGTCTTTTGCGAGAACTCGCTGCAACCAGTCGACGAATGGTCGATCCAAGCACAGGATAAAATCGCGCTTGGGACGTTCGACGTCGTGGTAACGAATCCTCCTTTCGGAAAAAGGATCCGCATCACGGGCCCGAAATTATTGCGCCAGTATGACATGGGACATCGCTGGAAGTATTCAACCGATGGCGGCCGCGAAATGACGGACGTGTTACATACTGATCAGCCGCCGCAGCTCCTATTTGTAGAGCGATGTCTTCAACTACTAAAGCCGGGCGGTCGGCTCGGCATAGTGCTGCCGGAGAGCATCCTCGGCAACCCGTCGTATGCGCATGTGCTGACCTGGCTGCGGCAGCGCACAGAGGTCGTCGCCGTGGCGGCTATGCCAGAAGCGCTGTTCAAGACCAGCGGGAACAGCGGCACACATACGAAAGTCTGCATCCTTTTACTCCGCAAGCGCCCGAGAATCGTTCTGGAGCCCGACAACGGTTCCTCCATTTTCATGGCGGACGCCAAATGGTGTGGCCACGACAGTAGGGGCAACCGAACGCTGCGAAAGTTGTCTGACGGCACGCTAGTGGAATTGGACGACATCCCGACCATATCTGAGAACTACGAGCGTTTCGTGGCTGGAACGCTAACCGAACCCGATCACCTAGGCTTCGGCATCAAGTCGGAGTCGCTGCGAAAAAACATTCTCATACCGAAGTATTACGACCCGGAGCTTTGGGGTGCAGTCAAGCGTCTGGAGGCTACGCACGAAATATTGCGCCTCAGCCACCTCGTCAACATCGACGCGGTGTCGCTGAGCACGGGCATCGAGGTCGGCAAGATGGCCTACGGGACAGGACCTGTCCCTTTCATCCGTACCTCTGATATATCGAACTGGGAGCTCAAGGCTGACCCGAAGCATGGCGTTAGCGTGGCGCTGTACGAGGAACTACGCGGCCAAACCGACGTTCGGGAGGGCGACATCCTCATGGTGCGGGACGGCACGTATCTGATTGGCACCTGCGCTGTAGTAAGCAAGCTCGACGAGGAGATGCTCTACCAGAGCCACCTAATAAAAATTCGTGTTACAAAGCCGAACGTGATCGATCCTTGGCTCTTGTTTGCCGCCTTGAACTCCCCCATCGTGAAAAGGCAGATTAGGGCGATGCGCTTCACTCAGGACATCATCGACACGCTAGGAGGTCGCCTGGTCGAAATAGCCATCCCTTTGCCTCGCGACTTGACGACGCGGCGGCGGATCGCCGACCAGACGCGAGAAGCCGTGGTGATTCGGGCTGAGCTCCGCGAGCGAACCCGGCGTCTGGCTTTGGAGGTCGAGGGCTTGGACCACGCGGAAGCGGATTTGGCTGAGCTAACCGAAGTGGACTAATCTTCTATTAGCAGGTCGATTTTGAAGTACCTGCCCATGATCATCAGAAACTCCGCGCGGGCTTGGCGCAGAGTCATGTTGCCTTGGATGAGGTTGCTCCGATGCGTGCGCCAGGCTGTGTTCCGGGCGGTGTGCATCTGAGGGATCGTGGGGTCTGTATGACCGATATGGAATTTCGATACGCCGCGAGTCCAGAACTCCTGACATGGGGGCCGGGTAGGTCGCGGACTTCGGTTGCTGCGTAGCGGTTTTCGGGCGTGTTGTTACCTTGGCCTGCTCATGGCGATGAGATAATTGCTGCGTGAGCAACAGTGGGT
>JAABUM010000697.1_pt1 | contig 56167 bp, 99 predicted proteins | sample 5559161 | NCBI WGS metagenome assembly JAABUM01 (sample SAMN10711868, study PRJNA513369) | rock metagenome | isolation source: Antarctica rocks | place: Antarctica: Victoria Land, Siegfried Peak nord
AACGGCAGCGTCAGGCAAGGTCAGAATCAAAGCCGGACAGTTTCCTGAGCTTGTCGAAGCGTATCATGCCACATGCATTCTCGGCAACATCGAATCAGACTATAGGCCTGCAACGCTTGAAAGGCCCCTTGCTGAGGAATGGTAAGGCAGGATTGGGAAGACAGGTCAGAACAACGGCCGACCTTGCCGCCAAAGGAATGGCCGATCAGCACTTCGGGAAACAGCTTGAGGCGGCCCAGCAGGCGCAGGATGTCGCCGGCGGAGGTCTCCAGCGAGTGGGGACCGCCCGGCCGCGTCGGCAGCCGCGCCGACTCGCCGTGGCAGCGCAGGTCCACCAGCAGCAGCTGCCACGAGGGGAACGCCTGCAGGATGTTGACGAGATTCGGATAATCTTGGCTTTGGTACAGTTGTCCACCCAAGTTTGCGCGTGTCTTGGAGACATGGCATGGCAGCACGGGTGGCACCAGGCGCCATGGCGCAAAAACAATGCCAAGCGTTTTACGGCGTGATGCTCAGCCATGCAGTTGCTCTGACAGGTGTCGTTTCTGGCAGACACCAGGACAGCCTTTTGATCGGACCAGGTGCAGGCCCCAGAAAGCTAGCTCGATGCTCACACAGAACGGAGAACATCCTACCTCGACAATGCGGTGGGCAAAGGACGCCATGTTGCGGCGATTGCCCAGGATGCCATGCACGAGCACCGCCGTCGGCGGCGGCCGGCTGTCGGGGCTGTGCTTGGTCCACCGCACCAGCGCGCCCTGCACCAGCTCATACCCCTGCACGGGAAGGATGCCGTCACTACTGAGTTGCTCAATGGCAGCAGACCCCCTGCATAGCGAGTGGAGCATTGACACAGGCAGACGCCGGCGCGGAACGGACTTTGTTCAAATGTTCATTCGGGAGGATTCGGGCAGGAACCAGGAGCTTACGATCTCGGTGTCCCGAAATTCGGCGGGGAGGGTCCTGGCGCCAGAGGGGCGCTGCTGCACCACCGGCCGCTCGAGGCTCGCCACCCGCGCGGACACATCCCGCGCCTGCATTGCAAAGAGGCGGCGACTTTGAGCGCATGTTTTGTGCGTCCATTTCCATACGTTGTGATCTCCTGGCCAGGCAGCCTGCCACTGGATTGCCAATCATCAATGCCCATCATAGATATGGCGAGTGCGGCAGGAAAGGACCTGGCAGATGCAATGCACACCTGCTTGCTGGGCCCGCGTTGCGACCACGACGCGGGCTCAGGGCCGCTGTGGCACGTCACGGGCGATGGGTGGTGGCGGTTAGCGGCGTGCTGGCGTGCTGACAGCGCTCGCTGAGCCGACAGACCTGCCTGCTGCAGCCTTCGCCCCTGCAGCACGCCTGTTCGCATGCTCACTGGATTCCAGAAGTGCTTTGATGTGTGCTCAAGCGCTATGGAAGCGATTTGGCCTGTTGCGGGCTGGCAGCTGGTTGGAGTTCGTACTCGAGAAACTGCCGAGTTCAGCACAGATCAAACGCCAGCGCCCAGCACAGCTGTTGCAGACAGAGTGTGCTACTGGTACAATCCCAAGTGACACTTCTAAGCAAACCTACACACTCACGCGCCTGTCACACCGCTCAGCTCTCAAGAATAGCGCTGGACGGACGCGAGCTTGTCGTGCCGGGACCTGGTTCTGTTCGAGTCCCCCCTACGCACCCATCGGCGCTTTCGTGCTGGCGCTGGCTCAGTTGTCCAACTGTCCCACCTCTGGCATCTTTGTGTGCACCATTAGGAGCGCGCTCCCTACTTGCCTGCGAGCAGTTCATAGCAACCGCCAAACACGTTCCGAAACTACAAGACATCCGCCAGGGTGGCGGTCCAGTCAGCGAAGTTCTTTCATCGAGAAGACGTGACGGAGAGTGCATGCGAGGCTCAGTGCTGATACAAGACCGTTTGAGGCATCTGCTCAGGCTGCCGAGCTATCCTGCACCTGCGACACTCTGGGACTGGCTCACCCAGGACCGGACCTGTATGGCCAGCCCAACGGCTTTGCAGGCCGCTGAATGGCTTCTGCACTCATTGGCGGGGCAGCGATAGCAGCCGCGGGCAGCACCACAGCTGCAACAGGCAGACTTTCTGCTGCCAGCCGCCGCTGCCGCCGCCGCACGCATTTCCCGTGCAGCTCCAGTGCCGCTGCAGATGGAATGGCAGCGCAGCAATGAATACGGCCGCGACCCGCTGCCGCACCTGCCGCAGTACATGCTGGACCCGGACCTGCCGCTGCCCTTCTACAACCCTGCAGGTATCGCACCGCTTGCCGTAATTGTGAGCAGTAACTCGCTGGCGCTGCGCTTGGCGCTGGCGTCTGGCGCTCGCAACACTTCAATGCAGGATTGCTTCAAATCAGCAGCATTACCAGCTGCTGGAGGCTAACCTATCGTGATATGCAACACATCCAAACTCAGCAACATAAACAGCGCCTGAATTTGTGCTGCAGTGCTGCTGTTCGACGGGCAGCCAGCGACCGAGGCCTTCATTCAGGAGGCGCCTCGCAGCATCCCAGCTGCGACACAGCCGCCACGGCGGACCGCGGCCAGGTCAATGCCCGCGGCAGCAGCGGCGTGGCCGCCACGCCATGCACCGGACCCCGACCTTATCATCACCTTTGACGATGACGACGAGGATTTCGAGGACAGCCCGCGGCCGCACGGCACACCGGCCTCGTCAGCAGCAGCGGCGGCAGCAGCGGCAGCAGCCGCAGCGCCCGCTGGCGCTGAGGCGGCCGCCCGCGCCGTCAGCTCGCCGGCCAGGGCGGCCGCGGCGCGGCCGCGCGGCAGGCGGCCCGCTTCCGGTGGCGGAGCGGCAGAGCCGGCAGCGTCAGGACGCAAGCCCGCCACGCCGGCGCGGCGGCCTGGTCACCACCACCACCGCGGCGGCGGCAAGCCACTGACGCCGACGGATGCCGAGACGCTGCGGCACCACATCCAGGTCAGTGCGCTTGACGTCTTCAATCTGTCGGCTTGGGCATGCTGTGACGCTCATCAGTCTTACTGAGGGCCAGTGTCTTGTTGTACTTCTGTCTTGATCTCATTCTGGCAGCATTAACATGCTGCGATGTCCCAATCAGCAAGACTGAGGCTTTACAATTCAGACCCTTCCTTCCAGGCGCTGGAGGCCAAGATTCAGGCGGCCAAGCGGCAGCAGGCCGAATCGGCAGCCGCAGAGCCGTCAGCGGCCTCGGCGGCAGGCGACGGCGCCACCTCCGAGCCGCAGACCGACGTCACGGCGCTCGTGGACCAGTTCTTGTCGTCATTCCACGACGACATGATGGCGGCGGGCGCGGCGACCCCCGCCGGCGACGGCGCCAGCAGCGACGCCGACGCCCCGGCCAGTCCTGCGGCGGCGCGCAGGGGTGACAGCGGCAGCGGCAGCGGTAGCGGCGACAGCACGGATGGCTCGGGCGACAGCTACTCGAGTGGCACCTCGTTCGACAGTAGGTCACGGTCGTCGGGCTCGAACTCGGCGTCAGCGGCTTCCGGCGGCGAGGCGGCAGCGGCAGGGCCGGGGGAACATGCTGCTGAGCACACCTCATCCGTGCAGTCAGGTCCGGCCTCCTTTTTTGGTGTTTGGTTTGTCGCAAGATTTTGCATTGCACTGGTGCATGCAAGCAGCTTCGCGCTGCGTCACAGCTCGATTCGTGGTGGCATCCTCGCCTCTGATTCGAGCTGTTCACCGTCCTGCAGCATTGCACCGACGCAACTGATACTTTCTGCTGCAGGTGACGCAGCCGTGCCGCCGGGCACAGATGCACCGCCCGCCGAGCCGGCGGCCCAGGCCGCAAGCAGAGCAGCAGACACGGCGGCACAGCAGGCGCTGTACGAGCAGCAGGTGGGGGAGGAGGCGCGCCTCCGGCGGCAGCTGCTGCTGCGGGCGCGTATTGACGCGGCGGAGCGGGATGTCGCGGCAACTTTGCAGCGGCGCGGGCTGCCGCTGCCGCCGCTGCCGCGGCCGGCGGCGCCGCCGGCGCAGCCGCCGCCGCCGTGGCCGCACCTTGCGTCGCCACCGCCACTGCAGCTGGCTCCAGTTGTGCTGGAAATCGATGCCGCCGTGGAGGGCTCTGCACCTGCTGTGTCTGCAGATGCTGCCGCACCAGCGGAGCGGCCGGCGCCAGCACAGCTTGCGCCATTGGCTGCCGCCGCCCTCCCTGCAGCCTCTGGCACCGACAGCCAGCTCAACAGCCCGGCTAAGGCTCTGCCAGCTGAACCTGCAGCTGTGGCAGCAATAACTGCGCCCCCTGCGGCGCCCGACCAGCATCATCGGCGGCAGCAGCAGCCTGCTCAAGTGGACGCAGGAACGGCAGGTGCTGCACCTGCCAAGCAGCCAGGGTCCCCAGCCGCTGCCGGCAGCGCACAGCAGGATCAGCAGCCTGCAGATCAGCCAGGCAGCTTGCAGGGTGCAGCCGGCAGCGGCTCGGCCGACAAAGCCCGGGCTGCGAACCCAGCCAAGGCGCGACAACAGCTGGCAGGAGCTGCACAGCCGAATGGGCGAGCCGCCGGCAACAGGCAGCCTCGCAGCCGCCAGGCCTCGCCGCAGCCCCGCAGCCGGCCAGATTCCCCCAAGCCGCCCAGCCGGCGGGACGGCAAGGCCGCATCCGCTGGCAGGCCGGCAGCCGGCAAGTCGCCATCGCCTGCGCCGGCAGAGTCGCCAGCGCACGCCATCAAGCAGCGCTCGTCAACAGCAGCTCGCCGGCGGCGGTCGAAGACGCCCCGGCAGCGTTCTCCCACTCCGCCGTCGCGGCGGCGGCGGCAGTCACCATTGGCCAAGCGGCGTCGGGCGCGCAGCTGCAGCCGCAGCCCGGTATGCCGCAGGAACCGCAGCCGGCAGCGGGGCCGCAGCGGCGATCGCAGTGGGCGGCAAGGCGGCTGTGACTCTCGTAGCAGGAGCCGCAGCAGGCAGCGTGACCGCAGCCGCAGCCGGCAGCGCGGCCGCAGCGACGGCCGCAATGGACGCCAAGGTGGCAGGGACGTTCTCAGCCGCAGCTGCAGCCGCGGCCGCGGTGGACGACAGCGCAGCAGCTCGGGCCGGGGTGGCTGCCGCAGTCGGGAACCCAGCGCCAGCAGGGAACGAGGCGGCAGCCGACAGGCTGGGATGCCCAAAGCATCCGCCCACGCGCAGCAAGCATCCACGGAACTTGTGCCGGATCGGCATCGGTTTGTTGGCCAGCCCGCGGGCGACTCCATTCCCGCACCAGCGTCAGCGGCAGCCGCTGCAAGAGCGCAGTGGCATGGAACGATCTCAGCAGATGCAGCAACGGCTGGTGCAAACAGCCTTGGCAGCGCTGCCGTCCGCTTGGCAGCCGGCTCCGGCTCGTTTGCCGCAGATTCTCTGCCGGCAGGCAGCCGCGGCACCGACGGACAGCAGGCGGTTGCGGCGCCCGCAGCGGCGCGGGGCCAGCCAAAGTCCAGCGGCGCGGCCCCTGCCGCGGCGGGCTCGGGCGCCAGCGAGGCGTTCCCGGACATGCAGCCGCTGCGGCGGGCGCCACCGAAAGCGGCGCCGCAGCCGCGGCAACACCTGGGGACGCCCCTCGTGCAGCAGCTGGGCCTGTCGGCGCCGCTGAATCTCGCCGCCGCGGCCCAGGTGCGTAACGAGACTGCGACTTGTTGTTGGTTGTTTGGTGTTATCCTTGCAGGGCCTGGTTCTGAGCTACCCCGGTGGTTATCGTTCTCAGATCAGCCTTCGCTCGTTGCTCATTCTTCACACACATGCACGGCGGCCCTTGTGTCATCCACTGCAGGCGACATACAGTCCCCTGGCGGCACCCAGCCTGTTTGGCGAGCTGCTGCGGCGGCCGCCAGCGGAGCGGAACCACCTGCAGGAAGCGCTGCTGGTGCGGGCGCCGCCGCAGCCCGGCGCCGCGGCGGCCGGCAAGAATAACGCGTACACCAGCCCGTTGCTGAGCTTCCGCTCCTACAGGTGAGAAAGACACTCCGCTACCTGCCACGCTTGTGCCAGTGTTGCAACCTATCTGAGGATGTTTGGCCACTGCCCCGGTTGCTTGGACCTAACGACCAGCTCACGATGGGGTCTGCCGCCGTTCAGCCAGCGCCATGCCTTTCGGGTATCCCTGCTGCTCGCGGTGCCGGACCTTGCTGAACATTGTTTGAGACCGGGAATATAAGCAAGGCCTTCCTTCCTGCGCCCACTGCGCAGGCTGTGCCAGTCGTACAAGACGGTCGCGCGGCTGCCGCTGCTGTCGCCAACATTTGCGCACGCGATCGACCCGGCGTGGCCGCTGTGCCCGTTCGAGACGGCGGTGCGAGGTGCTTGCCGCGACGCCGCGTGCGCCTACCAGATGCGCGCGGACTATGCGCTGCCGCCGTCCGCCGTGCTGCAGGACTTCTACAACCTCGTGGACAGGTGACGTTTCTGTTGTTCTCCTTGCTTCTCCGGTCACAGGCGCCAGATTACGTTTTGTTTCTTTGCTTCTCCAATCAAAGGCGCCTGATCCTCCCACCAGATGCGCGCGGACTATGTGCTGCCACCGGCCGCCATGCTCCAGGTTGTCTGCAACCTCGTGGACAGGTGTGATTTCGAACCTGCGAATGTTTGAAAGACACTTATCCTACCAGATGAGCGCCGATAATGCGCTGCCGCCCGCTGCGGTGCTGCAGGACGTCTACAATCTTGTGGAAAATTGGGGCCAATTGACTCTTTACTGAATTCAACTCCTTCTCTCAACAATGCGCTGCCGCCCGCCTCGGCGCAGCAGCGCCGCGTTCTGTTACCATGCGGACAAACATTTCTGAGTGTTTCTTCGAGAATCGAGTCCCTACTGCTGAATCACTCCCATCGTCAGTTGCAACAATAGATTGTAGCTGCAGTAACCTGGGAATGCAAGCACGCAGCTGCACGCTGTCTCCACGGTATTCTGCAGCGCCAGCGCAGCGGATGAGCTTCCTCAGCAGCGGCTGTCAAGCAGTCATGTGTCATCTTCGCAACAGGGCGGGCGGCAAGCCGGGCAAGTCTGCGCTGGCGGCCAAGGCGGCTGAAATGGACGCACTGGCGCGTCGCGCGGTGCGCACAGTGCCCTCCCGGCGGCCGCTGCCGGGCGGCGGCGCCGGCGGCGCAGCGCCGCCTGCCAAGTGGCGCCGCCTCGTGCCGCCTGAGCAGCGGGAGCAGGTGCGACTGAACCACCGGATGCTCGTATCGTAAACTTGTGATGAGGCAGTCCCTATACAATCAGGCAGGTGCACTGCTCTTTGGCAGCTGCTGTGCCGGCACTGCCATCGCGCAGGCTGCCAGCTTGGCGCAAGGCTCAGAACCTGTGCTGCTGCAGGTGACTGTGTCGCTGGGCCTGCGCTGCTCTGACATCACGACCCTGAACACCGGCATTAGGACTTGCACTTTGTGCATCTGCAGGTAATCGATGCGCCGGTCTCGCTGCACAATGCGGCGCCAGCCTCCGGCCTGCTGGGGCAGCCGGGACAGCCCACGCCGCACCGCGTCGCTCCCGCATACAGGGCAGCCGCACTAACCGCCGCGGGGTCAGCGGCGCCCTCGCCGCTGGAACAACTGCTGCCTGAGCCGGGCCGGCAAGGTGCTTGCTTGCTCCAAACCCTGTCCACGCTGCAAGTTCGTCATGGTGAACGCGCTTGCTGACAGTGATACTGCCTTGTGTGACTGCCTTTGGAATATGAAAATGTTGTTCCTGCCAGGCGGTGACGGCCGGGAGCGGGCGCACCAAGTCAACGGCGCCCGCACAGGGCGCTACTTTTCGGAGGCTCCAGCCGCGCAGCCCGCTAGCCAGGCAGACCCGCAGGCGGTAGCGCCTGAAACAACGGCCCAGCCGTCCGCTGTGGCCTTGGTGCCACAGCCAACGGCGGCAGCCGGCTTGGGCTGCGCAGCCATGCGGCGGGCCGGCGAGGCTGCTGAAACGGCCGGCTCGGCGGAGGAGGCGTGCCTCGCTGCCATCGCGCACCTGCGGCCTCTCAATGGCGCCAGCGGCGCCGCCGCCGGCCTGACAGCGGCCCTCTCCCATGTGCAGCGGGCGCTCTTGGAGCCGCGGGGGCAGCTGTCTAGCTTGCCGGCGGCGGAGCCTCTGCACCTGCTGCAGCTGCAGCTGCTGCAGGCCGCGGCGGCGGCGCAGCCAGGTGGCCCCGCCGGCCAGCAGCAGCCCCCTCAGCAGCAGACGCGGAAGGACAGCGGGCCGGGCGCTGCCGAGGCTGCCGCGTCAGCAGGGCATCTGCAAGCGACGGCGGCGGCGGCGGCTCCTGGCAGCTATGCGGTCTGGTGCGCCGCGGCAGACGCGGCGCAGCGGTGGCAGGACGCGGTGTCCACCCTGCAGCGCGGCATCGTAGCCGTGCATGGCAGCGCCAGCTTCCTAGGTCCGCTTTCCGCCTCGCCTGGTATGGCCGACTGTGGGTTCGCTTTCTGGCTAGGAAGCTCCGCCAGCGCGTGTCTGGCGCGTTTTCTGCAGGGGGCCTGCCTCGGCAGCGACCAGCGGTCACTTGCACTTCGTAGCAACTTCAGACGCTGCAGAGTTGCTCCTTCAAGTCCGAGCCCTGCAGCCTCCATCCTTTTGCCTCAATGCCCACATGCTGCCCAAACAGGTACTGCAGGCGACAAGGCGGGCTGCCTACTGGACCTGACGCTGCGGCTGCTGGCGACCTGGTCGGCCGCGGGGCAGACGGCCGCCGCCGCCGCCTGGCTTGCCGGGCTGCTGCGCGATGCGGCCTCGCTGCCTCCCAGCGCCGCCAACGCCCGCCCGGCAGGTGACTGGAACCGGGTTCCGCCAACGTGTCTGCAACAAGGAGCTCTGCTGTCAACGGCCGCCAGGTCTCCGGCAAGGAGCTCCGCTGTCATCGATTGGAATGGCATAAGCATGCGGGCTCCTGAGGACTGCATGACGATTTTGTGCTCTTTTGTGCTGAAGCTAGCTGCACCCCCCTATAGAACCTTCCCGTCGTCGATGTGAGAAGGTCCGACCAATGCTGAACGTTCCGGTTCACGCGCTGTGCAGCGGCGAACTCGGAGGCTGCGCCCGGCGACGGCGCCGGCCGCGCGCTGCTGCTGGGGCTGCGGGGGCAGCGGGAGGCTCTGGCGGTGCTGTGGCTCTCCGCCGCACACCTGACGGCCACCGGCACGCTGCCGCCGGCGGTGCTTCACAGGTGGGCCACTGCATGTTGGTGGCCAGTGCTGCCTAGCTGCTCCTGCATATTCGACGTCGCAGCTCGAGCAGTGCGCGGTGTACCATGCCGAGTGCAGGCAGTGCGCAGCTCAGGGCTTCCGCGACGAAATGACTCCCGGAAGAAAAGCATCTGCAAGCGGCTGCCAAGGGCAACGCTGCTGACAGCTCGATCAAGCGACGCCTCGGACGCACATCCACCCTTTGCCGCTCTGTTGACGTTCTCGCATCTGTGGCTGCTCCTCAATCGATGGGTTGCCCGCGACATCCTGATTGCGGAGCACCCATGGATGCAGATGCTGTGTTTCGCTGATGGGTGCTTGTCATGAGTCTGTTCTGCTGCGGCACATCAGCACAACTCCCATTCATTCGAGGACGCAAGCCACAACTACATCATTGGACAGCAGATTTGACAATAGCACCACTGCGCACAGGCTCGGGCTGCCGCAGCCGGCGGAGGCCCTGGAGTTGGCAGCGCCGCCGCCTGCCAGCTGCCATTCGCGTGTGAACCAGATCCTGCGGCTGCTAGCCGGCAGCGGCATCGCCGGCATCGACCTTCTGTCACCCCTGGAGGCAGGTTCCGGAACATCCCGAACTTGCAGCACCCTGTGAGCACTCCCTGCACCTGCACTCGATGCACAGCAATGCCTGGGCAGTTCCATGACCAGCACATTTGATACCTAGAGACAGGGAAAGGTCGATGCTGACGCAGCTTGCTCCGCCGCTGCTGCAGGTCAGCAGCAGCGCTGACGCCGTTGCGGCGCCGAGCGCGGCACGCGCAGCGCAGGCCCTGTCGCTGACGCTGCTGCGCTGGGCGGTTGCCACTGGGCAGCCGCCGCTGCTGCCGGCGCGGCAGCTGCTGCCGCTGGCGCCAGCGGGCGGCGCCGCTGCTGCCGGGCCGCACCCCCGCGCGACGGCGGCGGGCCTCGCGGCCCAGTACGCAGATGGGCTGGAGCCGGCGGCGCCGCTGTCCCCGGCGGCGGGGTGGGCCCACGCCGCCGGCCTGGCCACCTCCCAGGCGGCTGTGCGGCTGCTGGGGACCGTCACCAGCCATGGCCCCGCCCCACGGCCGCCGCCTGAGGTTGCGGCCAGTGCCACCAACGGCGGCATTGCCCCGGGCAGTGGCAGAGTCCGCGGCAGCAGCGCCGCAGACGGCGGGAGCGGCACCGCCGGCGGCCTGTCGGGAGCGGACCTGCGCGCCTGGGCGGCGGTGCCGTGGCCGCAGGGCTGCGAGGAGCTGGGCCTGTTTGCGGTGCACGAGGCGGCCGCGGCGGCGCTGCCGCGCTGCATTGCCGACGCCGCCGCCGGCGGCGACGTCGGCAGCGGCGGCGCAGAATGCAGCCCGGAGCAGGCGTGGCGCGCCGCGTGGCAGGCCGCAAAGCGTCTGGTGGCCTCCGTGGAGGCGGCACTGGACGCCGCGGCGGGCGGCGGGGACGGCGAGGCGGCGGGGGGGCCCCGCTGTCAGCTGCCGCAGGCGGCGTACGGCGCCCTGGCGGCGGAGGCGCTTCGCACCGAGGGCGGCGGGCCCACGCTTGCGGCGTCATTGCTGTCAGCCGCCGCCTGCGACAACGGCCTGGCGTACGGGCGCGAGCGGTGGCGCTGGCAGTGGCGCCGGCCGTCCGCTCCGCGGGGCACTTGTCGCCGCGGCAGCAGGAGCCCGGACAGCCGCGGCCGCAGCCGCAGCGGCGGCCTGGGCAGGAGCTTTAGCAGCCGCAGCAGCTGGAGCGGCAGCGGCAGCGCCAGCAGCAGTTCCAGCAGCTGGAGCTGCAGCCGCGGCCGTGACCGGTCTTCCGACACAAGCCGCAGCCGCAGCCGCAGCCGCAGCAGGCCTGTATCCCATTCCAGTGGCAGCTCCGCTTCGTGGACGTCCGGCTCTTCCAGTCGCAGCCGCAGCCGCAGCCACAGCCCAGACAGCTGCAGCCGCGCGCCGCGTGGGCGGGTCGGCGCCGCTGCCGCCGGCCTTGTAGCGGCGGCGGCCAAAGCTGCGGCGTCCTTGCAGTCCGAGGAGCCGGAAGCCGGCGAGATCCCGGGGGAGACGCTGCCTGTCAGCCAGCCACGGGCCGCACCGCGCCGCGTTAGGAGAGCGGCGCCGAAGGGCTGCTTCCGCTACTCCACCTCGCCTGACACCTCGCCTGACACGCCCAACGACACCGTTCCCTGGGTACGGGACCCGGCGGCGTTCCTTGGCGGCGGCGGCGGCGGCAACTCCGGCGGCCGCAGCGGCTCGGGGCAGCGCTCCTTCCAGTCTGCAGGCGCTGGTGAATTTGATGACGGCCAGGCGCCGGACGCCGCAACGGTCGCGAGCGCGTTCTGGCGCCTGGCGCAGCCGCCACAAGAGGACACCGGGTGAGGCGCCAAATGCATTTCATTCTTTGCCAGCATACCTGCATGCACAACTTCGATTAGTGGATGACCAGGTGCTCCTGTCTGGGTAGAGCGCAAAGCTTGTTCTGTCCATCCACATGCCGCGGACGCTTCTCGGCTTCAACGCTGACACAGCTCGTTAGGCTGCGGCATGCGGTTGCCTATTCGCAATCTATCTGGAGCGTTCACCATGCGCGCCTGAAGACGACTCCTCCGTCATTGGTGATGAGCTGGCGGTGACAGCAGTAGCTGCCCGGTTGCAGATTGCCTCTGGCGCTGTTTGCAGGCCGGCCGACGAGTTGCCTCGTATTTTTCTGATGCCTACTGCCAATTGCCGTTTACCAGTTGTTGAAACGCTGACCGCAGGCCGGCCGAAGACTCGTCGGCGGCGTCCCTGGACGAGGGGGAGGTGCGGCATGGCGGCGGCGTCTGCGCCGACGCCGCCGCGCCAGAAACCGCGGAGCGCGCCCATGCAGCTCTCAACCTGGCGACGTACTCGGCGCTCGTGTGCGACGGCGCAGCGGCGTTCGCCGCCGCCGAGCACGCCGTCTCCCTGGCCGAAGGTGCGGCCTTTCTGAAAGGTGGCATTCAGCATTCGTGTCTTGTTATGGTTTTTGCAACGGTGACAACGCCCTTGGCGCTGCAGGTGGCCATCAGAATCTCGAAGCGGCGCAAAATGTTGGCCACCTAGACAGCCGTGAGGTGGCACGGACCTGCATGGATGCGCGTCAATTGATGCGCGCCACTTTCCAGACTGACGCTCAGCTGAAATGCACAGGCTGCGACCCGATGGTACAGCGGCACATGTGGCGGGAGACGCTCACGCTGGCGGCGGCGGCGCTGACGTCCGAGTTGGCGCCCGCCAATGGGCAGCTACCAACAGCAGCCGCGTTCGAGGTGCGAGAACGACCTTGCACGCTCTTCTGCAAAGGCTTTTGTCCTCCATCACTCGTGTCCAATCGCCCTGTCGTGCCCTGGTTTCCGGCAAGGCAGTCCGGCTTAGTTTTTGGTACTTCGGCTCACCAAGGTCTTACATGGCCGCATTGCTGAGGACACACGCAGTGACACGTCACCGTGTGCATATCCTCCTCCAGGCTGAGGCAGAGGCGGCCAGCGGGGCCGGCTGGGGCGGCTGGGACGCTGCTGGCGGCGTCACCGCTGCTGCCGCGCTGGTGCCGCAGACAGCATCGGCTGCCCTGCCGCAGGGAGCTGCTGCGCCCAGCAGCGCGGCTGAAAAATCTGTGGAGGCCGCTGCTGCGGCGGGCACGGAGCGGCGGCGGCGCTTTGGCGGCTTCATGGCGATGGTGCGGCGGCTGCTGGCAACCTGCCAGTCGCGCCGCGTGCCGACGCTGGCTTCGGCTCTGCTTCCAGTGGAGGTGTGATGCATCCTCTCAAACCATGACACAGCGTGCACAGACCGCTGCCGGCGCTGACAGCTTAGTTCACATGTTTGCAGGTGGCTGCAGAGCGCCCCTCTGGTGCCTGTCTTTGTCCCGTCCAATGCACGCTTGGCGACCCTGCTTCCCAAAGCCTTCCACTGAACAGCTTCCTGATCTGATCCTTTGACGCGAATTGTGCAGGACGTACGACTCTGTGAGGCGCTGGCAGGCTCGCCGGTGCGAGACGGCGGCGCCGCCGCCGCCGCGCTCGCGCCGCTGCTGCCGGCGCTGCTGCCGCAGGAAGTAGCGGAAGTCGCGGAAGCGGCGGCGGCCGCACGGCAGCCGACGCCGGCGGTCGCCGACTTCCTGCTGTCTGTCGCCTCGAGGTGCGTCAGGCACAGTATGAAAAGTTACAGATTGAAAGCACTGCGCCATCACACACACTTGACAGAAGGTAAATCTGCCAGTCGTCTTGCGCCCGTCCTGCATTTCGGTTGACAGTGAACATAGCGTCAATTCATCAAGAGTCAAGGATGTGATTGCGACGTGTGTGCAGACGACCGCCGGACGCACAATGGGCGGCGTGGGCGCTGCCATTGGCGGCAGGGGCGCTGGTGCGGAGCCGACCCGCGGCGCCGCCCGCCGCCTGGCAGCAGGCGCTGCAGCTGGCGGCGCAGGTTTGCGGCTTCACACAAGCGGGACACTCTGCACTTTACAGTGCATATCAAGCTTGGAGGGACACACAGGCACCGAGTGCCGGCAAGCTTGGAGGGACACACAGGCACCGAGTGCCGGCAGCGCTGGCTGGCCGCGCGGCAGCATTGACTGCCAACTTTTGTTTGGTGACGGACGGCAGCTGCGAGGCATCACGATCCCTTCTTACCCACCAGTGAACAGCGTGACCGGTGAACAGCGACGCAGGAGTGGGCCGATGCCATGGGGACAGCCTGTGGCTGTTGCCTGTGCAGGTTTCCAAGTCCGCGGAGAGGGACCTGGCGGCGGCGGCGGTGGCGGCGCAGCCGCGGTGCCTGGCGCTGTGGCGCAAGCACGCCATGCTGCAGGCGGCCCTGGGTCCGGCCTGCCAACAAATTCCAGCTCCCGCATTGCACCACACCGCACCCAAATTCTAGAGGAAGCGCTTTCTTGTCGTTTGGTCATTTGCTTCCTGTGTGTCAGCATAATGCGACAACGTCCAGCAGGTGCTGCTGTGCATGTTTGATGTTCGAAGCCTGTTGCCATGTACAGTGGTAGTGATGGTCCTGCTGCTGAATGCTGCCGTGTGTGTGTCTCTGTGCTTGCAGGTCCAGAGGCAAAGCGGGCGGCGGCGGCGGCGGTGGCCGCCGCAGGGTTCGCCGACGCGAGTACCTGAGACGAGAGGCTTGACGGCACGCTGCGCATCGCTTTGCCCACAGTCAGCCTTGGCACACGGCTGTGACTGGTTGACTGTCTTGTTGCGTCGCCCTGTGTGCCGATGTGTCATCATGCTGTGCATCATGCCACACAACGTGGTGGGCCCCATCTGGCTCCATGCGCACACCAGCTGTCTCATGCAGTGTGCAGTCGTCAGTCCCGCTCACACCAGGTAAGGACTGTCTGCCTGCCTTCCTTTCCTCTTGATGCTGCCTGAGGCTGTGGCCCCATCCCGTCGCAACGGTCGGCGCACCATCTGGCGTGACGGCTCACCGCAGGGCGGCAGCTGCCGCTGCTGCTGCGACTGCCAGTGCGGAAACGGCTGGACGCGGCTGCGGGCCCAACCGTGCATGCCGACTGGCTCACACTGCTGCTGCGTGCAGGGCGGGCAGCGGGCTGCAACAATCACCGCTGTGGAGGTGCCCGGTGGTGCGTCCGAGCCTGCGCATCAGCTTTCGGCAGACAGCGTGCCATGCAGATCCAGCCCCGCAGCTGCATCTCGCACCACGCCCATGCCATGGGCACTGCCTGACGTGTGCTGTCCGCCTTGCCGCAGCTGCCAATGCAACTCAACTGCTTCCTTTGACCGTGTTTTCTCAAAGTGGCGCAGCTTCCAGCCTTCCTGCCGTGCGCAGGTGGAAGGTGGAAGGTCAAGGGGCTGGTCTGTACCGGGTGTGCACGCTCAGCTGCGACCTCCAGCGTGTTCACGCCTCCAGCGCATCCCGGGACCAGCTTCAAGGCCCCAAGTCCGGCGTCTCGCCACCTGCCGCCTGCCGTGCGATGCTGCATGTCGCACCCAGGGACACTGCCGCGTCTGGGCCCGCCGCCTACCTACATCCAGGATCGAAGCTGCCGCAGTGAGCGGGCGCAGTCGCCAGCGGGCGGCGGGCTGGGGTGCAAGTGCCGCTGCCGTTGCAGCGGTCTGCTGCGGTCGGGCTGACCTCTGAGTTGCACGGCGGCTGCAAGGATGGCAGCACAGATGGGTGGAAGTGGCAGCGGTGGGCTCCCCTAATTGAGCTGGGCGATTTGCTGCAGAGGATTTGGGATGTCTCAGGCTTGGTGTCAGTAGCAGCGCTGTGTGAGGCGATGCGGCAGTGGCCGTCTGGGATCTGGAGTGATAGCCAGCAGGGCAGTAAGGAAGTCGTGGCTCGTGCTATGCCACAGCCATTTGGGAAGCACGTCCGGCGTAGGTAGACATTCGTGTGTTCCATGGGGCGGCTGCCTCGATTTTCTCAGGTGGGCAAGTCTCAGGCAGCTGGCCATGGGTTCAGCTGCTGGAGATTTCGACGTGGTCACTTCCAGCCCCTGTTTGTCTTTCTGTTGAACGAGAAGGGAACATTTGACAGCTCTTGAGTCTGGTTACAGATCAAATCGTGTGAATGCAGCAGCTGTAATGCTTCCGTCAATATCGTGCCTGTGACAGGCATCAGGTGGGCCGCCTGGTTATCAGCGGCTGTCACCGTGTAACAAACAAACAAGTCATTGGCACACTGGCGCGCTGCAACGAACTTGTCGCCACCACCTGCTACCTATATGCTGCCGAGAGCATTCTTTGCGACACCTTCCCTTGTGATCTGTCAGCATGCTGGGATGCGATACCCCTTGGCGGCAATGCCAAACCCCAGCGGCCCAACGTCCAGCCCCTCTGACCTCGCTGTCCGCAGCATGCTGGTCTGCAGGGAGGAATTGACACAAGTTGAAATGGCGAGATGCAGTCGATCATCGCGCACCGCTGCAGGTACCACAGCGCGCCGCCGCCCCGGTCATCCTTGTCGCCACACAGGGCAGAGGCATCGTCTCTATTGCCAAAGGGCCACATTTGACAGGAGGCTGTCGTGAGCCCTGCCCTAGCTACCAGGGGGCAGCGTCGCTCTCACCGGCAGGCCGTGCGGCCAGTCGCGCAGCAGTGTGTCCTCCGCGGCGTGGTGCGCGCCGATCAGCACGCGGGTGTCAGGCCGCGCCCGCACGAAGCCGTTGAGCCGCCGCCCTTTCTGCTGTTCCGAAGCGCCGTGGCCCGCCTCGAAGGCGGCGCGCGCCGCGTGCCGTGGGTGGGTGTCCGCCGCCGCCGGCGTGTGCTCCATGTCCAGGCTGGTCGCGGCAACCATGCCTACAGTTCACAGTCATTCATTGTGAAAGAAAAGAGGAAAACTTCGATGCCGCGGGTGGGAGTCGGCCGCCGCCGGCGCGTGCTCCATGTCCAGGCTGGTCACAGCGACCATGCCGACATGCATGATAGACTGGTTTCTGGGCAGTTGTAGATCTCAGACTGTGCTGAAAAACCGTAGGTCGCGCGCTGCCAGCGCGTGCTGCGTGTCCAGGCGGCGACCATGCCTGTCGTGGGTCCAGGAAAGCTTGCAAAAAAATGTGAAACGCATCTTCCTTCGGAAAGCTGCTGCAGCATCGTGCCAAAGCAGCACAGGGATCCCCTGTTCTGGCAACTGTGCGCAAGGTGCACTTGGCGGCCTCACCGGCAGGCGCAAATAGGCGGCCTGTGCCGGGGCGCTCGTAGGGCGCCTGTCGCATGGGGCTGCTGGGGGCGGTGGCCGGGCGCTGGTATTCCCGCCACGGGTGGCGCAGCGGGCTGTCCGGCGATTCCCCACGCGCCCACGATGCCCGCTGGCTGTGCTGGCAGCGCAGGATGCTGCGCGCCTGCGCACAGCGCGGCAGAATGGCTCCTCAAATGGTTCTACAGTTATTTGGCGTGTTCACTCTGTCTGCTTCTGTAGCTCGGCCACTCTACCGAGCAGAAGGGCTGCTGGCTGACGCGCTTGACGCCAGGCGTCTGGCTGCAGCGGAAGCAGCGCCCATCAGGATCGAGTACAATGAGAAAGGGCGCATGGTGGGTGAATGTCGCGAACAAGGTCCCAGCACCGTTGAAAAGACTCTTCGAGTCATTGATCGCCCTGCATCTGCTGCGCCGCCGATGCCGCAGCACCAAGCAATAGTACGCACCACGACTTGCTCAAAGCTGCGGTCGCCGCGGGACTCTGCGTCCATGTGCAGCAGGTAGTCCCGCTGCGCGTTGTGCCGCCGGCCGCCGGGCTTGGCGCGCGTCCTGTCCTCCTGGCGGGCATTATCCTGCGCCGCCCGCCGCTCAAATTCCGTCCTGCGGTGATGGCGCCGCCAGAAACGTCGCCGGACAAGCAATGACAGATCATGCTGCATGTTCCACATGGAATTGAACGACGTGGGCAAAGATCTGAACGATTTCATCGTCGTAACTTAGTACAGGAAAGTCACCTGAGAACCCGCAGGCACGGCTTGGTCTTCAGGCCGTAAATGCAAGTGCCTGTGCGCGGCAGCACTCCATCCTTCAGCCACACCTTTTGGTCGTGGCAACCGAGACTCTTCAAGATAAAATGAAAGACAAAAGACAAACACTGTTGACAACGTTCAATCAGTCATGAGTTGTGCCAGTTTTGATCAGCAAAATTGCAAACACATACATCCCGTGGCGTGAGTGTGACAAACATTCCCACCGGCTGAGCTGAACTGGATGCTGGCTTTTGGCGCTTCGAATCTGTCCTGGAGCCCTCCATCGAATCTGTATCTGTCGTGTGGAGTGACGGTGAACCACGACCGTCGAGGCTCAGTGGTGCTTCGGTAGAGCGACATTGTAAAAAGCCTCGTACACCAATACAGAGCGCGCTGTCTTCAATAGTGCAGGAAGATTTCTTTATCATCAATTGAGCATTCACGTCAAGCCGAGCGGCATGTGAAACTGCGCGCAGCCCGACCATCGAGAGCGTCGGGTGCAGGGGACGATCAAGGAACGCTGTGCAGTAGAGTCCCGGCTTCAAACTTGAAGCCAGCCAGCTGCTGTATGGTGCATCGTGTAAGCAGTCAGAGATTGCAGTAAGTTTTCTTGACGGTGGGCTCACACGAACGAATGGTGTCTCGCTGCGTGCTGTCAGGCCAGCAGCGCATAGCCTGACGCCGTCCTTCTTTACATTTTGGTGTCGGAACTGACTGTGCAGCGAAACAATGACGCAGCTTTCATCCGGATGTGCTTCTAGGCAGTATCAGGATTGATTTGAACTGGCTTGCTGGCCTCAGAAGACGTAGTTTCAGGCCAAGGTGCCGACATGTGAAGCGCCATCAGCAGCCTCGGCGCAATGGCCAGAATGAAGTACAGCAGGCCTCTCGGGGCGTCCGTCACGCCACAGGGCAGCCGGAACGGCGCGCATGTAAATCCCCAGCGGCCTCAAGCGCTGCCGCCTGGCAACCATGCCACAGCTGCCGCGCAGAGCCGGCAGCCAGCAGCACCCGGCGTTTTGCAAGATGTCTCCAACAGCCAGTCGGCAGCAACGCAACAGCAGTACGGCAACAGCCTTGGCGCAGCAGCAATGCCAGCAGCATGTGCCACGCCCGCCGTTTGGCAGGCTGCAGTTTGTGCGGCGCCACCAGCGGCCGGCGGCGTCCACGGCACCCAGCTGCATGCTGATGCCGGCGGAAGCCACAGCGGCAGCGTGCGCAATGGCATGGCACAGCGGGAGCCTTTGGCCTGCACAGCGCCGTGGGCAGCCTCGCAGCCGCAGCATCAGCCGGCGCTGCTACAAAGGCCTGGATTGGTGCCGGCATGTACCAGCTGCCCGATCCGCATGTCCGCGCCAGGCGCCAGCGGGCTCACAGACAGCCAGGCAGAGCCCAACGTGCGTCTGCCAGCGCTGCGGCGGCAGACTGCTGCTGCGGCCGCACAACCGCCGCTGCCGCCGCCGCAGCAGCAGCCGCAGTTGCACTGGCAGCCACCAAACGGCGGTCATCAGCCAACGCGGCTGCTTGCACAGCGGGCTCCGGCGATGCCGGGCCGGCAGTGCGCGGAACAGCTCCGTCCTGCAGCGAGCATCCAGCATGCAACTCAGCAGCTCCCATCCGCAGAGCCGCCGCACGCAGCTCAGCCATTGGCGCAAGCGCCGCAACCCGAGGCGAAAGCCCAATGCCCAGCGCAGCAGCAGCACGAAGCTGCAGAGCTGCGGCAGCCGCTGGAGCGGCAGGAGGCTGAGCCGGCGTCTCAGGCGCAGCAGGCATGGGAGGAGCCCCGCCTGACGCAGCTGGCAGGCGGCGCTGGCACCTGCACCGCTCAGGTATACTTGACATCGTTCGTCTCAGAAGAATGCCCATTCCATCAGGGCCCAATGACCTTCTGAGGTACCCACTGGTTCATGGCTCCTGAAACATAAATTTGATGCGGCTGCACGCACAAAGCATGCCTGGTCATCCAGGCCAACACAATAAAGCCTTTGCATACCCTCCACCAGCTCCTTGTGCTTTGCATGATGTCGTGTCCTGCAAGGCGCGCGCCTCCTCACAACCACCTCGTTCAGATGCCTCTCAAGCATACTCGGGTTGTTTTTCCAGGCACCTGCAACTCTGAACGCTGCAGGCATTCTGCCCGGCTTGCGGCGACTACTTGTACGACGTGGCACCCGACGCCGCCGGCCGCGACGCCCACGTGCGCTCCTGCGGCAGGGCCGCGGCCGGCGCCCACAGCCGCGGCAGCAGGGCCGGCGGCGGCGGCGGCGGAGCAGCGGCTGCCTCCGCTGCCGTCCGCGAGTTGGAGGTCATATGCCTATCGGACGAGGCGGATGAAGATGCCGAAGAGGGCGCCAGCGAGGGCTCGCACGCCAGCGGCGGTGAGAACTCTTTGCAATAAATTTTGCTGTTTACATGCCGCTCACCTCTCCCCCGCGAGGGCTCACATCCCAGTGGCGGCGAGGGAGGTTCTTGCAACTTTTGCAATTTCCTCGTTTTCATGCCCCCTCATCGCCTCTGCCATGCTCTGCTGCTCTTGTGAGGCGTGCGTGGTGCCATACACACGTGTACATCGTCTCTGCTATCCGCGTGCAGGCCAACAAGCACATGCAAAATGACGCCGACTACATGTCCACACGTGCACGCTGCATGCACTCCAGGATATCACCCTCAGCCGCACGCTAAGTGTAAGTCGTCTCTGGTATCGTATGGCAGTCTCAGCGCCAGGCGGCAGCGCGGGACGGAAGCTGCCGCAGCAGCAGCGCAAGCGCAGCAGGGAGCAGGCGGTGTCAGCGGACGCCGCGGTGCAGCAGTGGCTGCAGGGGCTGTCGCTGGACGGCTGCTGCGAGGTCTTTGCGCAGGTGTGCTTTAACGAATCGATGTGACGCAGCAGACTGTCTGAAACACAGCTCATTGTGGGGGCAGACCAGGCAGTAGCAATGTGCTCGGCAAAATGGCTGGCGCTGCTTCACCGACCTGCTGCGGCTAGTGGACGGCGATTTGCAGGCGTGCAGCTGGTGGAATAGTAACCACCAACCAGAAGAACCCCGGATATGTTTCAAGAGTTACGCCTCTTGTCCCAGGACCGTAGGCGGGCGTGTGCTTTGCGGGCCCGCCGATGCTGATGGACGGCGACCAGCAAACAATACAGCTGGCGAAAACAATTAATATGAGAAAACAGCAGACGTTGAACAATGTCGCATCACTGCATATTCATGCTTCAGCTCATGTTCCCTAAACTGCATGCAGGAGTGTGCTTTGCCGACCTGCCGACCTGCCGGGGCTGACTAGCGGGCTTGAATTTCAATAGCAAACACTCGATGAATCCTGCCAAAGTTTTCCTGATTTCCAGGCGCGCGTCTGCTTCGCCAACCTGCCGAATTTGACGGACGCCGACCTGCAAGCCATGGGCGTGCGCGCGCTTGGTCGCCGCCGCAAGATCATGGCCGCCGCCGCCGAGCTGGCGCCTGGCGAGCCGCCCGCCGACGCGCCCCCCGCCATCGAGTCGGCTGCGCCTGCAGGTGTCTTTTCATACAACAAGCAGTGTCAAAATGATACTTCTAGCCAAGAGCATGCTCGCCGCCGCCGGGCTGGCGCCTGGCAAGGCTGCTGCCGACGAGCAGCCCGCCGTAGAGGCCCCGGCGTGCGAATGCGCATTGCTCTGCGAAAGACAAGGCCCATCTGCTCAGGAGCTTTGTGGCTGCCGCGCATCACCGTCTGAGTGGTAATTACATTGCAGATGCAGCGGCTGCTGCGGCACACGGCGGCGCCAAGCCGCCTGCTGGGGGCGACTTCGGCCCAAGGCGCATCACAGACTTTTTCGCGCCGCCGGGCGGCCGGCCGCCTCCACCGGAGTTCCAGCAGCCCCTTGAGGTGCTCGAATGCATTGCACACGTTGAACGTCATCATTCACCTTGGATGCATTGAGTACACTCAGCACACCTGCCGCTGGCCTGACGTCCTTTGTGACCTGCTGCCTGCTGCCGGCGGGCCGTCTCGCACGTCATGGTTGTGCCGTGACACAAACGCTGTATGGCCTCAGCAGCTGCCACCTGCTGAGGACTTGCGGTGTCCTCTGAGCAGTCCTTGCCACCAGCTCCTCTGACAACCTGCTGCAGGGCGGCCTCACGGCGGCGCCCAAGCCGCGCGCCACCATCGAGCGCTTCTTCCAGCGCGGCGGCGGCGGCGGCGGCGGCGCAGAGCGGCCAGCGGATGCGGACGTGGCGCCGCGGCTGCTGCCTGCAGCGCAGCCCTCGGACCGCACCGGCCCTGCATCATCGGGTGTCAGCCATTTTCTCACGCCAACCATCAAGCAGAAGCAGCTTCACAGCGCAAACATCACACCCATGAACTCGTCGTCATTCCCACGAGCATGAGACTATGTTGCTGCGCTCTACCAACGGCGCTATCCGCTTCGCTGAGCTCTGCCAGCTGTGTTTAGCCCAGACGTGCAATTTCTCGCGCAATGGCTCCGAGACTGGAATCTGAAAGCCTCGGCCGCCGCAATGGCAGGCGGCGCGGGCTGGCTGCCGGAGTGGCAGCTGCTGCCGGGCATCCGGCTGGTGGTGGACAAGTTCGGGCCCAAGACGCGCGACGTGCCCGCCACCGCCTGGTTCCTCACCCACTTCCACGCGGACCACTACGGCGGTGAGCGTGCGGCAGGCATCGCTGGTAACCTGAAACTCGAAAACTTTTGTTACTGTTGGCAGAGTGCCCTTGCGGCATTATGGCGCACGTTCCGCCATAAGCTCAGCAGAAGCAGCGCACGCGCAGCGCTGCCCTGAGTGGCGCCTAAGCTGCGCTCTACGTCACCCTGTCGATGCAAAGCTGCAGTTGCTCTGTTCTCCTCTGGTGGCTGGCATCTGGTCCGCAGCGCCTGCGCCGCCGGAGGGCGAGCACTTACAAAAGTCACAGGCTGACTTTTCTTGAATGTGCTGCAGGGCTGAGCAGGCGGTGGTGCAGCACCAACAAGGGGCCTATCTACTGCACCATGCCCACCGCCAAGCTGGCCAGCGACCGCCTCAAGGTGCGTCATTGCCAGGGTTTTAGCTTTCTGCTGCACATCGAAAGTCAGTTGCTGCGCTGTCTGGCGGGTTATGTGGGGGCACATGCGATGGATGCTGTCGGGGAAAGTTGTCTGTTGCCCAGACATCCAGAAGACATCCCTGCATCGCTCAAGAATGAGGCTCTCACTGAAAGAGCATCGACAGAGCCCAGATGTCAAACCCCTGAATTTCAACGTCCTACATGACGCAGGAGCCGTGGGGCCACCTGAAGTGCGTGCCTGCTGGGGACCCGTTCAGCGTGGAGACCCTGGCAAATGACGCTGCCAACAGAAACTTGTCCAAATCTCGTTCGAAATTGCTATAAAACTGGAGTTGTTTCAAAACCCAATGAAGAGGTATTGTTCCGCCACGGCAGGTGCCCTGGGGGCGGCTTGACCGCTTCGCTCCTCCGACAGATTCATGCACCTTATTTCTTCTAGCACATTTCTGTTTTGGGTTTCGGCCTGCAGGTGCTAGTCGAGGCGCTGGAACGGGCGCCCATCGAGCAATCTCTTCGCACAACTTTTGAGCGCAGCCACCGGCGCGTCTCCAGCGACATCAGAACTTCCTTTTCCGTTAGCCTTTTGTTCAAATTTAATTACATGCGCGTGCTGCAGGTCCTGTTCGAGGCGCCGGGGCGGGCGCCCATCCTGCACAGCGGCGACTGCCGCTGGCAGCGGTGCGACGCCGCGGTGGCCACCCTGGAGCGAGTGCGCGGCCGCTGCCAGCTGGTGCTGGACACCACATATTGCAACCCGCAGTACACCTTCCCGCCGCAGGTCGGTAGACAGAAAACGGGAACCGAAAAAGCTTCAAACAAACCAATAAATCATCAACTCAATCATGGTCAAACTTTTCCCAGAAAAGGAGAAAAATTGCATCAAACCAGGGGGTCACCACGACTTCCGCAAAGCTGCTGCCAGCTGGTGCTGGACACCACCTGCTGCAGCCCGCAGTACGCCTTCCCGCCGCAGGTGTGCCAGATTGCAACGTGAAAGACAAGGCGACAGATAATCAAAACAACTCGAAACAATAAGCTCGGCTTCGAGACACACGTCCAACGGAGGGAATTCAGGCGGTGGACGTGGTGCGGGCGGAGGCCTTCAGTATGTAATGTACTGCACTGGTTGTTCTGCAATTTGGATTTGACTATGCAAGACTCTGCAGGTTGGGGTCATCGCTTTGCGGTGAATGCGATGCGTGCAGAAGCCTGCAGCCCGCGCACCTGTTGTGCGTCCCAAACATCTAGAAAATTTTGTAGAACAGGAAGTACAGAAGACATGGAGGTTCTTCCTCGATCACCTGCAGGTAGAGGTCATCGCTTTGCGGTGGACGCGGTGTGGACGGAGGCCTTCAACCCGCTCACGCAAATTACGTCCTGGATTTCTCAATCAACCCAATAGCAATTCTAATATCGAATACCTGCAGGTGGAGGTCATTCGCTTTGCGGTGGACGCGGTGCGGGCGGAGGCCTTCAACCCGCGCACGCTGTTCCTGTTTGGCAGCTACACCATTGGCAAGGAGCGCCTCTTCCTGGAGGTCGCCCGCCAGCTGCGCCTCAAGGTGCGGCAGCAGGGTTTTATGCCAGGGGTGTTCACTTCCACTTTCGAGGTGCACGCGGATATGATTCGTGCAAAGAGCGCCTCTTCCTGGAGGTCGCCCGCCAGCTGCGCCTGAAGGTGTGCTGTAGCAAAGCTGCGCAACAGAAAAGCTGTACTATTTCCAGTTCATTTCATGTAATGTCCATCAAATGGACCCACATGATGATCTATTATTATTATCCCGCGGGGCGCCTCCCCCCAGCTTCGGTGCAGTGCGATGCTTGAACATTGCCTACGTATTTGTGGTTTCCTCAACATGGCTGAACTGGTCCGTGCAGTGCTGCGGCCATTGTATATATATATTATATCTGTTCGGCAGTGGAACATTCATGTGATACATTCCTGTGGGAATTGTATCCTGGGGTGTCTAACAACGAGCAGAAGAAGATTTTCGTATCCTTGTCGACATGGTCTTTATTATTCTCACAAAATGTCTGTCCGCCTGCAGGTGTATGTGGGTGTCGCAAAGCGCAAAACCCTGGCGGCGCTGGACCTGCGGCCCGAGTACGCGCAGTGGCTCACCACCGACGAGAACGAGGCACGCATCCAGGTACTGACACTTCGCGAGTTCTGATGTGTGGATTTTTCTCTTGCATTCACTGATCCACGTAAGCATCACATGTGCGTCTGTTCCATCGCTGTCGCCAGGCGCCTAAACAAAAGCATCGCCACTGCAAAGTCGTGAAACTGCTGACTGCCGACAGCAGCACACTTCCGCCAGCGTGCCCACTGGGGGCGCAGGCCAATGTCAGCAATTTCTGTGCGCTGCAGGCGGTGCCGCTGGGAATGACAACGCTGGCGTCGATGGCGCGCATCGCCCGCCACTACAAGGGCCGCTTCAACACCATTGTGCGCCCTTTTTCCAGACCGTCTCCACCTGCTTGCGACAAAATGCGGTTTTGTCTGCTTGTCCGTGCATGCAGAAACTGGTCCAAGGCAAAACACGCAATCGTGCAACCCGGCCTTGCATTGTGGCTCGCCGCTGTCGAGGATGACACCTTGATCTGACGTCTCGAGAATGACACATGCTGCCGCCCGTCCCGCGGCAGGTGTCGTTCCGGCCGACGGGGTGGGCGGCGGCGGGCGCCACACGCGGCCGCTCCTCGCGCGGGCGGCGCCACCAGAAGGGCACCCTCATCCAGTACCAGGTGCGCTGGGGGTGCTCAAAGGAATACATGCGCCGTGTAGAGGGCATTTTCGTATCTTGCATTCACAGCTCTGTTCCCTCGCCGTGGAGGCCGGTCAGGCAGCTGCTGAGATTCCCTCTGCACGGGCGGCCCTGTCGCTACATCAGTCCTGGCACCAAAGTGACTTCCTGAATCTAGATTCCCCGTTTCACCGCTGCTATTGTCTCGACCGCAGGTGCCCTACTCGGAGCACTCCAGCTTCGACGAGCTGCGCGACATGGTGGCCTACCTGCGCCCCCAGCGCATCATCCCCAGGCGCGCCCGCTGGGGACGCAAATCAACAGTGTCGTTATTTTGCTGCTAGTTGACATTCATTTTGGTGGCCTGCCTGCGCCCCCAGCGCATCGTCCCCAGGTGCGCCCGCACCCTGGAGATGCAGCTGCAAAGAATGACCCGGGCAGCTGCGTGACATGACGGTCTACCTGTATGGTCTGCGGACGGTGCAGCACATTCGCAGAAATGACTCGGACAAACATGTGTTTGAGTGTCAGACATAGGATTGACCGTCGGGTTTTGCCATGCCGCAGCGTGTCCAATGACAGAGGCCCCAAGGCTGCGGCCATGGTAAGGCTGCTGACCCAGAGGCCGGACTGAGCTTTGGCGGCGGGTTCTGTACCACCAAAGCCTGCATGTGTCTCAAAACAGCGTGTAGCGGAACTGGGTACCAAGGTATCAGCTGCTTGGTGTGTCCTTCATGCGTGTACCTAGGAAGGGCAGTGATGGGTCAGCGATGGGTCAGTAATGTGTGAAGAAGTGTCTGTGTTGTGAGCAGTGAGCGTGGGATCAGCTTGTTCAGAGTGCGTGTGGTCTGACTGGCGCGCATATCAGATTTGGAGACATATATACCACAAAACCCTTTCTACAAAACTACAGACAGCAACGAAGATGACATGATGCCGCAGCTACATCGCCACCACCAGACAGCATCCATGGGAAACTACCAGCAGGCGTGGATCGCAAATGCGCTTCTACTCTGGCTGCTGCCTTTTCAGCGCCAGCCAAGAGCTGCAATCCCAGCGACGTCAGCTCTCTGTGCCGTTGTGCATCTGTTCCAGATCCCGCAGAAGCTGTGCCGCCTGCGCCTTCCTCGGCACCACGTCTGCGGGCAACGAAGCACGAGATGTCATGGGCATTTTGCTTCATCTGCACTGGTGTGCCTGGATGCGTAAGACAGATGACATGAAACACGCTTCAATGCCGTTCTTGTCTGCTCACCATCGAGGAAGGCAAACTGCGACGACTCGTGAACGGTCGCCGCTGCGATGGGAAGCGGTGAGTTAGTAGTTGACTGCAGGAATATATGACAAGCTGCGTGTTACAACATCGGTCAGTGCTATCTGCAGCAAGTGACACAACCTCTAAGGGCTGCCACATGTTGTGCACAAGCTCTGACTCACAACCGCATACAGTGAGGTTACAGCCAGCGCACTCACCGACGTCCGTGTACGCCAACAGGATGCGGTCATCGTGCAGCGTCCTCTGCGCCGATGTCTCGACTAGCTTGTCCAGCAGCATCTCCTGCGACACATCTTACGTTTCAGGTTTTCGTGTTCGACCGTGACTGGTGACTTGTGCAGCTGTAAAGCGGCAACACGCTGGAAAGCGGCAACACGCTGGAAATGGGCCTGCAAGCATAGCTCACCGCGGCTTTGGCGATCACATAGTTGGCATCGTTGGAGATGGCCTTCACCTCCCCGTCCTGCTTGATGATCTTCTTCACGCGCGTGATGGGCAGCGTCTGCAGAAAGGGCCAAGCGTTTGCCTGACATTTCAGTCTCTTTGCGAGAGACGCACGCATCCGACACCGCGGCATGTTGTGCGGCACGCTGCCGCGCCAGGGCGGTGCATGCCGGCGTGCAGGGTTGAGAACACTTGCAGCAAGGCCCACCAGCTCGTGCGGCAGCTTGGAAGTGGTCTGCGGCTCCTCAGCATCGTTATGCGGCTGCACGGCGATCGCGCCGGGAGGGTCATCCATATAAAATTCACATGCATGCAGCAGCGGCGGATCGGCTGTCTGAGTTCGTCTGTGACTGCGCTGATCGATGAACTTTGATCACGATTGCAAGACGTTCCCCAGGGAATTCCTGGTGTTGCAGGTCAGTGCGCTGATGCGCAGCCAGAAATTGTGTCAGAGAGCCCCATTTAGTGCCTGAGGCGGAGCAGAGCAGATAGACAACTGCGGCTGTCAACAAAGCAACGTGCAGACTGGCGCAGCGCTGCAAAATTCATGTGCAAATCCAGAAGTGGTGCACTCCCCGCCATGTTTCCTCATCCTGGCGAGCGTGGGCAACGCGAGTGGAAAGGCGAGTAGCTGAGCAAATTGGGTTTGGGCCGCGTCAGTTGTTCTCAAATATCAAGCTTGCGCGCCGGGTGTGTTTGACACGCCATGTGAGCCTCCCCCTCAGCTGCAGCAGACCCATCTCAGAATCCCACGGCCCTTCAGCGGTCTGGATCGGCATATTGAATCGCAGCCGGCTCATCGGCCACTGCAAAGCCATTGCAAGCCTGGTTGCGCTCCCATTACATCCATCCGTTCTATTGAATCGATCGCCAAGTTCGATTTCGAAGCTGCCCCATATTGACAAATTTCCACACAACCCAACAGCAGCCCTTCAAATATGTAAACTGCGGTGCTCCTTGAGACAGAGGGCACCGCTTGCAGACCTACGCGAGCGTCATCTGCTAGCCACCGGCCGGCGGCAGGCGCGGGCAGCAGGCGCGGCGGCGCATTTCAGCTGGCGATGCGGCACTGACGGCGGCTCGACACCAGCATGTCGCGCACCCCGAGGGCGGCCGGCAACGGCGTGCTGCAGGCCCTGCGGCGGCTGACGCCCGCGGCGCAGCTGCTCCTCGGCGGCGCGGCGGCACTCCTGCTGTTCCAGGTGTGGCACGTCCCACGTGCAGCGCCAGCCATCAAATCGGTGTCACGTATACTGTCCGTAGAGGATCGTAGATCAGAGACGGAAGCTTTCGGAAGGGGCACTTACGCTGCTGTGCTATCTGACCTGCACTCACATTTGAGCAGCTGCAAAGGATTGCAGTTTCAAGCTGGCGTTGCCGCGCCATCGCACAACGCATCGCAGGGCTGCTCAAGTGGCAACCGTGCAAATCGTCCAACAAAACACATCCATTCAAGTGGCAACCGTGCAAATCGTCCAAAGAACACATCCATTCAGAGGCCAATCGAACGGAAACCGCGCAGGTGCTGGTGTTCAGTGGCTTCCACGGGCGCTCATCGGAGACGGCGGTGCGGCTGCAGCGGGAGGCCGCCCTGGAGCAGCAGCTGCAGGCGGTCATGAACGACAACGTGCAGCTGCGCTCCATGTTCAAGCAGCTGGAAAACCAGCTCACCTTTGCCTCCGCAGAGCTCGGCTGTGCGTCCTTTGTCATTGCCTCTCGGTTCTAGTAGCTGCCCGGCGTTTGTGTCTGTCTGAGTTGCATGGGTGGGGCACATCTGCTCTTTGGGCGGTGCACAGTTGCCCACGCGATGTGCATGGTGTGACGCCATGCCACTTTCGCAGCACACCATGCGCTGATGATGCAGTAAGAAGGCTGAGTTTCTGTCGTATGCCGAGTGCAGCGCGGGGCCTCATCTCGGACCGGGTGCGGCGCGAGATGCAGCAGCAAGGTATGCGCGCAGTCCCCTCCTGTCATTCAGTCCTCGGTGATCAATACCTGCTCAGGCATTCCTCTTGCATTTGGCGCGCAATCTTTCCGGACTCATTTCCTGGGCCATGCGCTGTGTGCTGGACGGTGCCCTGTTTGATGCAATGCATGCGCATCACCTCGCCTACATCCGCGCATGTCCAGTATCTGACTCTGCAACAAGTTCCCGTTCTGCTACCTGATGCATAGAGCGGCGCAACCTTCCCGGCGGGCACGAGCACCGCAGCCTCTGACTCTGCATCAGGAAATTTTTCATTTTTCCATTTGGCCTGTCGCAGTCATCCCGGACCCGAAGGGCGGTGCAATCTTTCCGGCGGGCAACGAGCACCGCGGCTGCACCGCGCGGCCCGCAGACACGGCGGGCGTCGTCGCCGCCGTGGTCATGGTCACCTTCAACAGGCCATCCTACCTGCAGAAGGCCACCGGCTCGCTGCTCAGCGTGCACCGTCGGGACCCCGCCAACATGTGAGTCGGACGGGATTGTACTTCTGCACGATTTCTTCTCCGAGCAGAAGCGTGGCATGGAGAGCTGCACCGGCCCCCTGTTACATGTGGGTCTCATGTGTTGGAGCCGGCGGCGGCCGGCGCAGGTGCGTCCCGAGTGAGAACGCGTGACTGACAGTGCTTCCTCTGCTTCACGATGCGGGCGAAATTCAGAAGCAGTTTGCCAATCAGACACGCTGAAAAGAAGAGGGGGAGAAGGGCCTGCACGCACAACAGACCGCCCGATGGACATGGAGAGGCGGGCGAAGCGCGTGGTGCGACTGTCGCTGCCGCAGCCGTGGTCGTGTGCGGAGGGTGCCACTTCTGAATGTGCAGGAGAAAGACCCCGCTGCACATCAGCCAGACGGAGGGCGCCGCGGCACGCGGGCCTGCCCCAAAACAGTGTGCGCCACAAAGCAGAAACCCACAGAAACCGACTGTTTGCCTGATCTGCAGGAAAGAGGTCTGCCCTTTACATCAGCCAGGACGGGGGGCACCGCTGCGTGCGGGGTGCGCTCAGCCTGGCCTGGAAAACCACAGGAATTCCTGTTATCTGATCATCCCTTTCCTGTTGCAGGAAGAAGGTTCCGTAGCCAGGAGCACCGCGGCGTGCAAGCCTGGCCCTAAGACTCTTTCCTGAAACCCTGTACCAAAAGCAGAATGTTCTGATGCAGGAAGAAGTTCCCGCTGTACATCAGCCAGGACGGGGGACACCGCGGCGTGCGGGAGCTGGCGCTCAGTCTTGCACCGCGCGTTAAGTACATGCAGCACATCGAGGACGTGCCGCCTAAACTGAAGAACCGGTGAGCATACGAGCTTGGGCATACTATTGGTGCTTCTGAGGTTTCTCAATCTGTTCACATGCGCTCAGCGTCTGGCGCCGCATGCAGCACATCGAGGACGCGCCGCCCAAGCTGAAAAACAGGTGGGCAGACCGTCTGCTGGTCTTCCATTTCAGCCTGGATTGTGATGATGCTGAGCTGCTGCCAACATGCGCTCAGCGTCTGGTGCCGCGGCGTCAAGTACCTGCAGCACAGCGAGGACGCGCCGCCAAAGCTGAAGAGGCAAGCGGGCTGCTCTGCTGCAAGACGCGGCTGGCATCTGAAGCTGGGTTCGCTGCTCAGAGCTTCAGACTGCCCACCGCCACTTGAACAAGTGCATGCAACTCTCCATGCGGCGTGCAATTCCCCGCATGCCTCGCCAGGGGCGACAAGCGACTGCGATTTGAAAGGTTGACAACAACTGGCCCACGGGTATTCTTGCAATGCAAATGCTGCTTCTTGAGCCAGCACCCAAACCCCGTGCACACTGTTGCTTGCTCATCTCGTCTTCCATCTGCCGCTGCAGCAGGCGGTGTATCATTGCATAGCCAATCACCACACGTTCCTCACTCTTGAGGCCGACTTCGCTTCACTTCAATAGTTTCAATCTTATCTCTCTACATGGGTTTTCAACTTCCCATGCAGCAAGGAGCAGGCGGTGTACAACCGCATAGCCCGATTACTAATATCATCGTGCGGATGCTTAGGCTTTAGGCTTCGCCTTCTGCTTTCTGCTGTGTTTGAAGAGGTGTCTTTCGCCGTACAGCAAGGAGCAGGCGGTGTACTACCGCATAGCCAACCATTACAAGTTCATCATGCAGCAGCTGTTCGACTGCCGCCGCTATGAGCGCGTCATTTTTGTCGAGGACGACATGCTCTTCGCCCCCGACTTCTTCTCCTACTTTGAGGCGACGTCTAAAGTCCTGGACCAGGTGTGTCGAAGCTTCCCCGTTCACCCTTGTGCAAATTGGCAAAGTTGGCAGAGTTTCAGTATGACAACAAAGTCAGTAGTAGTCGTTTGTGAAGGACAACCTGTGCTTCACGCCCACCCTCTTCTCCTACTTGAGGCTACCTCCGAGATCCCGGACCAGGTGCCGGTACCGCGTCGTGTGTTGCTCTCTGCAGATCTGCAGAGTGCTCGCTGCTTAGTGTTCCTGCTTCCCTTCCATGGCGCTGTGCGCTGCCGACCACCTGCAGGAGCTGGCTCCCAGCTTGAGGGCTGCTCAAGCCCTCTATGATGCCTTGACAATCTCACAGCAGGCAGAGTCATGTCCTGTACTCTTGAGCCTCAGCATCGTTGATTGCAACACGCCTGCGGCTTGCTTGTGTGCTCAATGTCTCAGTTGGTACACCCCGCCTCTCCCCGCGCAGGACCCAACGCTGCTGTGCGTGTCTAGCTGGAACGACCACGGGCAGAAGGCCTTCGTGTCGGACCCTGAGCGTGTCGTGCGCTCCGACTTCTTCCCTGGCCTCGGCTGGATGCTGCGGCGGGAGACCTGGACCGGCCTCTCGTCCCAATGGTGCGTCAAGGAACTTGACGCCGCAGCACATCGCTAGAGCTGGAAAAGCGCAGGTGCGAGTGCGGGCTGCGTGTGCTTACCGTAGTCGGGGCTGAATGCGGGCGGGCGAGGGGCCGCGTAAGCGCGGGGCTGATGGGGCACGCCGGAAGGGCGGTGAAGCATGCCGTGGCGCTGCGCAGTGGCGCCCCTGAGCTTGGCACATATAGTGCATGTCAATGGCGCCTGTCGCTTTGCGCCCTTGCGGCCAGGGTAGCCATGGCTGGCCGGCGGCATACCCTGCAGCGCGCCAAATGTTCAGGTTTTGCAGGCGTGCAGCGTACTGAGAGGACTGGATGCGCACGGATGTGCGCAGCATACTACAAAACCCTGCAGTAGTAAAGCCTGGAAGGTGTCAGCTTCTGCAGGTCCGCGGCCTACTGGGACGACTGGATGCGCATGGAGCAGGGGCGGCGGGGGCATTAACTCGGCCTGATTGAAGCCTGACGATTGTGATCTGAGATTCTGCAGGCCCGCGGCGTACTGGGACGACTGGATGCGTATGGAGGAGGTGCGGCGGGGGCGGCAGTGCCTGCGCCCCGAGATTTGCCGCACCTACAACTTTGGCGAGCGCGGCAGCAGCCGGGGGCAGTTCTACTACCGCTACCTCGTCCCCATCAAGCTCAACACCGCCGACGTGCCATGGGCCAAGATGGTGAGGTTTGAGCTGCTTTTGAAACGTTTTACTTGCGTCATTTGGTAGCAGTCAGGCTCAACACCGCCGACGTCCCTGGGCCAAAATGGTAGGATTCTGGAAGCTGAAGTACAGCATTGCCTAGGGTGTCGTTTGGTTTTTCCGATATAGCCGCACGCTACCTGCTGCCCCCCAAGCTCAACACCGCCAACGTGCCCTGGGCCAAAGTGGTGTGCGCTCCACTTGCACGCTGGACTTGCGCACGCTATCGGTGCCCGGCATTGCTATGGCACCGCATTTACGCCATTCCGAATGTTTCCTCAAAACATGCAGCCACATCAACTCAGAGTTGGCAGCCACTTAAAGCTGGAGCCCGCCAATGCGCGCAGGACCTGAGCCACCTGCGCTTCGAGGCGTACGACACGGACTTCAACCGCACGCTTGCAGCCGCCAAGACGCTCCGCAGCCTCGACGAGGTGAGGAAATGTGTGAAGCGTGCAAGGCGCTGCACAATCTGTTTCTTCTTCCTCCCAGGAGAGGGCTGCGGCCTTCTGGCCGTCTTGCCTGAGGCATATTAAATCTTCCTTGCACCGCCAATCTGCCTCTCCATCTACCGCCTTGTCAACTAATTAGGCTAACCTTGATTACAACTGGCCGACTGACATTTGTTGGGTGGTGCAGGTGAACGATGCGACGGGTGACGTGAAGGTGCTGTACGACTCACAGCGCAAGTATGAGCAGATCACCGGCCGCCTGCACATGCTGCGCGAGTGGAAGGTGGGCGCGCATCGTGGCTCCTGCATTATATCCACATGTTTGTCACTCAGTGTGGGGTCCGTGTCGATACGCACTGCAGCACCCAGAGACTGGGCCAAAGAAGCCGACCTCAGCCTGTAGCCAGCTGTGCACACTCCTCACAGGCTCAGTGTGGGGTGGGGTCTGAAAGGGGACGGCTGCAGCAGACTTGCCGGTGTCTGCCGCAGCCGTCCCCTTTCAGGTCCGCCACACCGCCTGCCGGGCCACTGCCTCTTCCGTAACACCGTGGCCTCATCCAACACACACAACTTTCGTTCGTCACCGCAGGACGGCGTGCCGCGGGGGGCCTACCGCGGCACGGTGCAGCTGTCGTGGCGCAAGGGCAAGGTGCGGCTGTTCATCGCGCCGGCGCCCGGATTCCGCTACGAGAAGCCCAAGGGGGAGGTGCTGCTCGACTCCAGCGGCGCTGTGCGCAAGGTGCGTTGACGCGCGGTGGCCTGCACCCGCCCAACTCGCTGCAAGTGCAAAGGTGATGCTGGTTGCAGATGCGGAAGCACCTGCTTGAGTGCCGGCCTGCTCCCGGAGGGCAGCCTGAGTACTTGGCTGCTCCACCTGCTGGTGAGCTCGCAGTGGTAAGACATGCTAGCCTGCAGGCGGAGCTGTGCTCTGGCCTCCAGGTGATGTGACGCCAATTCCCAGAAACCCCCTTACGAAGTCCGTGCTGCGTGTGCAGATCATCCACCGGCGGCCGCCGCCGCCGCCGAAGTCCTCGCGCAACAGCGGCGGCGGCGGCAGCTGGTGGCCGTGGCGGAAGGCGTCGCCAGCGCCGCGCCGTGGGTCCGGCCGCTACAGCAGCGGCGGCAGCAGCTACAGCAGCGGCAGCGGCGGCGGCAGCCGATACGCCAGCAGCGGCAGCGGCCATGAAAGCGGCAGCGGATATGGCAGCGGAAGCAGAGTTGACAGCGGAAGCAGCTTCGACAGCGGCAGCAGCTACGGCGGCGGCGACAGCGGCCTGACGTATGAGGACATGGTGGCGGACTGGGAGCGGCAGGAGGGTCGGTCCAGGGAGTGGGAGGACTACACGTGAAGCACTTCTGCAGCAACTCTGATTCTTTGGGCTGTCAACTTCATGGGACGCCTGACACGTTGTCGCATTTGAAAACGTGCAGCTTGAGCAGGAGATGGTTTCACTCCCGCAACAGTCTGCAAAGCAGGCGTCGCTTTCTGGAACATGAACATCGGAGTGTCATAGGGAGGTTACGATCGTTCACATTCGCCATGGCAGCATTACCTACCTCGAGAGGACTGGCCACCAACGACGGGCAATTGGCTGAGCGCCATGTGATGTAAATGCTGCCTGGTGGACCGAGTTTGATCTGCCAGTCAGTTTGTGGCCTTCGTAGGTTGGATTGACCAAGCCGCATTTGAATACCTAACAGCTGAGCTCTTTTCACCTGTGTCCCCTACTGTGTCATAGCACAGGTACCTATCGTCTGCCGCGGAGTGTTGACGAGGCACCCGCAGACCCTCACCCCGCAGGTACGCAATGTACGCGGTGCCTTCCATCAGGCACATGCCGGAAGCAGGTGAAACATGTGTCCACTGCAAGACGACATGCTGAAGCAATCCCCATGCTGATCCTTCATTACAATCCGCCCGGCCAAGCGGCGCTTTCATTGCGCCGCCTCACAGCGCATATCACCCATGAATGACCTGCCGGGCGGCCTGGCCGTCGCTGTTCCCGGCGCTGTGCTGTTGCTGTGCCCAGCCGTGGTGCATTTACTGCCGCCGCCGCTGCCGCCGTGAAGCGCCAGCCCGGATTCGCTCTGGCCGTTGTTGATCCTGGCGCCGCCACCAACACCGCCGCCGTCGCTACTGGCGCACGTTGAAGCACCACGCGAGGGTCATGACTCTGGTCTGCTCGGTAATGCAGCCGCCTGGCAGTGCCGATTTGCTGCCGGCACACTTCGAAGCACCAACTCCCGATTCGACCTTCCCGCCGCTCTTCCCGCCAGCAGTGCCGCCGACTTGCTACCGGCGCACTTTAAAGCGCCACTCCAGGTTCATGACGCTCACGGAGTCGCCCGCCTTCTCGTCAAAGTCCGCCCAGTCGTCCGACAAGTCTACATCGTCGAAGCGTGTCCCACTGGCCGCCTCCACTGTGAAGATGTCCTGTGAACGACAAACAATCGACATTGACAGCATTGTTGAGAAGTTTTACTGCAGCTGTCCACATCCTCGAAACGGACCCCACTGGCGGCATCCACGATGAAGGTGTCCTGTGAATGGCAAATCATCGTGATCGGAAGCATTTGTTGCAAAGTCTCATCCCAGTCTCCCGACAGGTCCCCTGGCCGCATCCACAATGAACGTGTCCTGTGCATTGCGCCAAAATGCAGGTGAATTGCTTTTTTCGTGGCGCCACTTCGCTTCTGGCTGGCGAGGTGGTGAGCTCCGTGCGTCACGCCGAGATGTCTCAAGTCGCCCGCCGGCAGCGGGCTGTTGCTGATCAGCAAACTGGCACGTGTCATGCATGGCACTTTGTTGCTGGTGAGCAGGGAGGCAATGCGCCGTGTGCAGACATTGGGGACCAAAGATATTCGGACGCAGCTCCGCACCGTGGGCTGGAAGCCGACGGGCTCCAGGCCGCGGCACTCGAAGCCCACGATCGGCGCGTAGTCGTGCCCGTCGTCAACTGCAGCGCGGTGCTAAAGTCGTCAGTGGTAGATGACATTGGCAGTCACTCTTCGTACTTTTCCGCCAAACGCTAGGTTCAGCACGTTCTCACCAGGCTGCAGCGCGATGCCCAAGTCGTCTAGAACTGAAGGATAGTACTTGTATTTGTGTCTCTCAACTTCAACGCATCTCATCATCAAGCACATTCTCGCGAGGAAACACAACACCAAAAGGAAGCGAACAGCAGTTGTGCCATGGCTTCGCCTCGATAACAACAAGCGCCCGGTACCTGTGTACTGGAGCGCGGTGCCCTTGATGTCCTCAATCACGTTCAGATTGGCCTGGTTGCGCGCGTCGCGGGCCCACTTCATGGCGAAGTGCGCAGTGCCGCGGCTGCCGGCCAGGTCCACATCCTCCGTCGACGACACAGTCACATTTTCCCGCGTGTCCTCCCCTGAGCTGTTCTTCACCTGCGGCATACATCAAGCAGGGCTTGGAAGCGGACCTGAGACTGCAATTCTGCTGTTCCTAGGCAGTAGTGAGATCCCGATGAGCAAGCACCGTCACGTTTTCCTGCGTGTCCTCCCCCGAGCTGTTTGTCACCTGCAGCGGGGAGCGGACCTCGAATAGCGTCCTTGGAAAGCCTCCGGATCTCGGTGAGAAGAAGACGCGTCCATGCAGTGCCTGCTCGTGCTGCATGACGGGGTGCAGCTGCGCGTGCATGCATGGCGGAGCTGTGCGCGGCGCACAATCCTGCAGGGCGGAATCTCACCGTTATGGTAAACGTCGCGCCACGTGGCACCTTGATGCTCTCCACGTTCTCTAGCTCCGCCTTGATCTCCAGCAGAAACAGCTGCAGGTAGAAACATAACGGAAGCTCACCAGGAGCCTGCCGCCACATGAGCGTGCCGCACATGCATTGCAAAGCTGCACGCAACATCTCACCACCATGGCCGCGAGGAGTCGAAGCCAATGCGAAATGCAGACCGCTGCAGCTGATGCTAACGAGACTACAAGATGACGATTGGCACACTGCAGTCGTTCACCGATGCAATGCTTTAGTCAATAGCCCCGGCAACTCTCACGTGTGCCGCTGTGGCACGTGTTGCACTGGAGCTAAGTGACGAACTGGACAATGGCTTCCTTGCTGAAATTGCCTGCACTGCGCTTTGCAGGCCGCTTGGACCAGGTTGAGTAGCTGTTGATTAGATTGCACTAGCCCTTAATCCAGCCTATCCTACCGAATACGATGAGTACATGAAGCGGAGGCACCCGCGCTATGTGCATTTCAGCGGCACTCCGCAGGTCAGCAGTCGAGCCCAGTTTCATTTCGTAACGATTTGCAAGGGTCCAACTTGCGGTGTCCTTCCGTATTCAGCACCTTCGATCGCTGAGGGTGCACCCGTCGTGGGGTGACACCTGCATCCAAGCCCCTCATGAACCAGATTGCCCGGCACATTATTTGCAACCAGTCGTACATTCGTGGCTGCACCTAGCGTACCAGGCATATTGAAACACCTGTACCCATCGCTAAACTTACTTTGACAACTTTGCCTCTGCTCGAATCAGGGCTGGGTCTTAATAATGCACCGGCATCGGTAGGATCCAGAATATATAGGGGGCTTGGTGGCAGTGAGGAGATGAACATATTAATGGTGCGGGCGGCGCCGGGCGGCACGAGCTGGCGGCTGCGAGCCGCATGCGGGGCATGTGCCTGCGCGTCCAGGCCATTGTGAGTTCAGCATGGTCGCAATGCCTCGTATGCATTCTGTGCAGGCAAGCGATGCGCTGGGCGGCCAGCTTGCACTAGATCGCCTAAAATGCCACCACACATGCATGCAGTGGAAGTGCACATCAATCGCAATGCACATCCTCCACTACAAACCCTGCGGCTGGACGAGGGCGGATCGCAGAGCCAGGTGCTGGAATCGATGCAGGCGGTCTTGATGTTGCCGTTGCCGCGGCGCCGCATGCCACTGTGACAAGTCCGGCGGCAGGAGGCGACCTGTGGGCATGGGCAGCTTCGGACGCCGCCTTCGGGCGCTGTGGGCTGCCACCTTCACGGACGACAGGTGCTTGTGCGCTTGTCATTCTGTGCATCTGCACTCGGCAGTGTGCATCAATGAGCTATTGCGTTGTTTCTTCTACTCCATCTGCGACGAGCACATGTCTGCCTTCACGCAATGCATTGATGAGCTCTTGGATGTTTGCAGTGAAGCCAGTGACAGTTCTAGGCGCGCGCGCTCCAAGCTGAAACCGGCTCCTTCCGCCACATCCGCCGAGGTTGTTGCCATCCCTGCGAAAGATCTGACCATATGTCGCCGCCCAGATGGCCGTGAATGGGCCCTGGGTGCCGGCAATTTTGGCAAGGTGACTCATTCCTGCTTTTCATGCATACCAATCGTTTGCAGCTCCCTTCATTTGCAGTTATCCCGTGTCCCCAGAAGATCGAGGGCCGCATCAGTGTTGAGGCCTCTTCATTGGAAATGCGAGTCCTGCACCCGTCAAATTCTTTCTATCTTGTTGTTGCAGGTGTACAAGGGGGTCTGGAAACGTCACCATGTGGTGGCCATCAAGCAGCTGTCGGCCTTCCCAGACGACATGTTGCTGGAGGCGCTGCAGCGAGAGGTTGCCATCCTCAAACGCGTCAGCGCCAATCGCAATGTGGTGCAGTTGTACGGCTGCTGCCTAGAGGGAGACACGCCAATGCTGGTACGTCCTCATTGCCGCTGCAACAATGACCAATCTGTTAAGTGCTCTTGCGGGGCAAGGCTCAGCCCCGCGATTGTCTGCGCCACCTATGCCCAAGCCATGCACAAACGGATCTTATCAAGTGCAGCCCTTGGTAATGGATCGATGCGCTAAGTCCAACATCATTCTGCACTTCGTGCACAGGTAATGGAATTGATGACCGGAGGCGACCTGAGGCGCGCATTGTGGGCCGATTCTGCCGGGGAGTTTGCGTGGGGACGGCGCGGCGGGCGGGTGGCGCTGGACATCGCGTGCGGCCTACTCTTCCTGCACTCGTCGGGCGTGATTCACAGGTGCACCTGGTTAGCGCATGGCAATCAAGTCTCGATTTTGTGTTAGCATGTCAAGCTGCGGAGCATTCTTACCGATCATCAACCACATACTGGCAGTTCTTGCAACTTTCAAAAAACCTCTTGTGCACGGTCCAGTTGTTTTGCCCAGGGACATCAAGACTAGCAACATACTGCTCTCCCGCGAAGGCGTCGCAAAGATTGCGGATGTGGGCTTGGCTGTCGCTGCAGGCAAGCTGCACCTATGACAGCGACAGTCATGATGATAGTGCAAGTCCCTCCCGTGCTCCAACGTATATTTAGAATGTTTCGTCGTCCACCTCATGTGTTGCTAGCGTGGATCGATGCTAATTGTGCCGCTCGGTGTCTTGCGCAGATTATTTCACTGCGGGAACCACGGTTGGTAAGGATGAAATATAGCTGTGCCACACGTGCTGGCCAAGTAGCTGTGGGGGAGGCTACTGCATTGCTGCCACAGCACTGGCTGACTGGCCACAACAACAGAGAGACTCGTCAAACAATGAAATCTCGATGCTTGATGCCATATGTGTGTGCTGCAGGCACCTTCATTTATGCGGCTCCGGAGATGCTGCTCGGTTCGTACGGCCTTGGATCGGCAGACACAATGGACGGGGGCGCGTCAAAGTGCTCACCGAAAGTGGACATCTACAGCTTTGGCGTCGTCTTGTGGGAAATCGTGACCCGCGAGGTGATTTCTGCCAACTGCAATGGCACGATATGTGCGGCTGCTGAGTGTTGATGCTTCGTGCAAGCATTGATTGGCACTGACAGTCAAGGTGCATGTTCCCCCATTCGCAGGCCCCAGTGCGCGGCCACCTGCGGCAGGTGCGGCCGGACGAATGCCCGTTCGAGGTGCAGCTGCTGCTGGAGGACTGCATCAATGTGGACGTGGCGGCGCGGCCGACGGCGGAGCAGCTGCTGGGGCGACTGCAGGCTGTCATGTACCCTACGAATGGCGGGGCGTCAACACAAGCCCTTGCCGCCATTGACGGCGTCGTGGACAGACAGGTGAGATTCGTGGAACTCCTTGAAGGCCTGTCTGGGATTGATAAGAGCTGATGCAAACACGAGGTGCACACGAATGGAAAGACGCGAATAGTCTATGCATTTATATGTTGATGATTGGCTGGAAGGTTGGGAGTAAACTAAATTAGAAATCCGGAAAATGCATCTCGATAAAGGAACTTACTGCCTGTCTCACGAGAGCGCCGCTGCTGCATGCTAGCATGCACAAGCACAAGTAGCTGATGTCGCAGTGCGCGCGCACACGCTAGGTCACAGATCGCCATTTTGCGGCACTTACAGGTCTTGAGCAGCCCGGCAGACAGCCCAGCCCTGCCGGCGGCGGGTGGCGGTGGCGACGCGACGTCTTATGCAGCTGACAACGTCGTGCAAGATTACGTGCGGCAGCAGCAGCTGCTGCCAAAGCAGCGGCAGCAGGCCAGACAGCAGCCGCCGGTACGGCCGCCAGTGACACAGCCACCGGCAGTGCCACAGCAGCAGCCAGCAGCGGCAGCGCCGGCGGCACAGCAAGCGTCTGCCGCGGCCACAGTGTCGGCAGCACAGCTGCAGCCCTCAGCAGCCACGGCGGCGGTGGCGCAGCCGCCACCCGCAGCCGCAGCGCCGATGGTGTGGCAGTGGCCCGAAGCTGCAGCGCTGGCGACTCGGCAGCCGACAACCGCTGCGCCGACGGCCCCGCTGCAGCCGCGGGCAGCCGGCACCAGGTTTGCTGCTGGCGACCCGGACCTTGAGAAGCATCAAGCGTCCGAGGCCTATCACGGCGGCGCCGGCGGCAAGGTGGCCGGCGGGCGCAGTCGCCGCAAGAAATGGCTCGTCGGCGGCCTGGTCGCGCTGGCTGTCATCATCGTCATCGCAGCTGTCGGCGGCGGTGTCGGCGCCAGCCTGAGAGGGAAGAACGACATCGCACCCAGCCCGAGTGCGCCAAGCCCAGTCATCAAGCAGCTGAAAGTTGCTCAAATGTCTTTTGCGCTGGAATGACTTGATGCCATCATCTCTGTGCACATTGACAAGGTCCCTAGAGCAGTCGTTCTTGGACTGTGCACAGCGCCAGCAACAATCGCGCCAACGGCCGCACCGACATCCGCGCGAACGACCTCTGCTACAGTGGCGGTGCGCTTCTTACCAGCCTCCGATATGCAGTGTGACCAGTTCACAGTGCTTTTCACCACACAGGCGTATGCAGCAGCACCATCAAGCTTTCTTGTTTACGATTTCCTATCTCTGCTCTGCAGCTGAGGGGCACGTGCAGTCAAGACAGCGACTGCGAAGGTGCAGCTCTTGGCGGCTTTCCGCATGCATGGCGCCACCAGATTTTTACCAAGTGCGACAGATGCAGAGCCCTGCACTGCATGAAAGCGCCTGTTGTGGCAATGCATAGATTCTGACACATAGTACACATCAACGCAGACTCGTCGGCAGTCTGCTCGTATCACGGCGACCCAAAGAACACCACTACGTATTGTTGCCTGACGGATGACCTCACGCCTTGCAGCAGCCGAAGAGGTGCGCATTGTTGCCTGACGTATGACCTCACGCCTTGCAGCATCCGAAATGGTATGCACGGTAACGATGCGACTTGCAAAGCATGAACACAGTGGCAGGGCCACAATGCGCCTTACTTCTGCCATGCCAGGACAACTCGAGCAATGCTCACAGATGCTACGAGGTGCCTGCGTGTGCCTTGTGCAGATTGCTGCGGGTACTTGGATTGCCTGCCCGATGGGACCTGCGGCGCGGTTTCTCCAAGAGCCCTGCCGCAGGCATCTGCGCCATCATCCCCTGGCACGGTGGCGGTGCGGCTTCCTGCCTGGCTCTGATACGAGCGACACACAGTCTGGCCACTTATGACCACTTGTGACCACTACACAGGGCTGTTTACCACACGGGTGTATACAAAATACAATCAGACTGTCTTACTGACAGGTCTCTGTCCGGTCGCTGCTCTGCAGCTATTTGACACGTGCAATCAAGACAGCGACTGCAAAGGTGCAGCTTTTGACAGGCCGTTTACACACACACATGCATGGCGCCACCAGAATGTTTGCTGTGTGCGACAGGTGCAAGGCCTTGCATGGCTTGAAAAGCAGTTGTTGTGGAAATAGAATCTGACGCATACTTCACTTCAAGCGCAGACTCATCGGCAGTGTGTTCGTTCTACGGCGACCCAGCGGACACCAGAACGCGTTGTTGCCTGACAGATAGCTTCACACCTTGCAGCAGCCGAAACGGTATGCATGGCGACTATGTAGGTCGCGAAGCCTGGTCACGATACGCCTTACTTCCGCCACAACTGCAACAAACCGACAACTGCTCATAGAGATTCCCGCATATGCCTTGTGCAGATTGCTGCGGGTATTTGGATTGCCTGCCCATCACCAGCACCTGCGGCAGCTCGCTGGCTTCAAGGGCGCAAACAGCTGCGCCAACATCCCCTGGCACTGTGGTGGTGCGCTTCCTGCCATGCACGAATAATCATTTAGTCTGCCAGGCTCTCGTGATGTGTAGGTACACCCTCATGATGTGTAGTTACATGTTGGGACCATTTCATAGCGCTGCTCACCACGCAGGCGTTTGCAGCTGTGCCACTGTGCCATCAAGCTTTCTTGTTGACGAGTATCCTTGGCTGCTGTGCAGCTGACGGGCACATGCATGCGAGACAGCGACTGCGAAGGTGCAGCCATTGGCAGGCGTCGCCCACATACATGAATGGCACCCCCAGTATGTTTGTTGTACGCAGCGGATGCAAGGCTTTGTTGCATGAAAGTGCATGTTGGGGCAACCAATAGGAACTGACGCAAGCTCTACATCAATGCAGTCGCATCAGCAGTCTGCTCGTATTACGGCGACCCAGCAGACACCACCACGTATTGTTGCCTGACGGATGACCTCACACCTTGCAGCAACTCAAGCGGTATGCTGTGACGACGTGAATCTCAAAGCATTGTAACATTGGCAGGGTCACAATACGCCTTGCTTGCGCCACACTGCAACAAACCAAGTAATGCTGATAGATGTTAGGAGCTTTCCTCATGTGCCTTGGCGCAGATTGCTGCGGGTACTTGGATTGCCTGCCTGACGGCACCTGTGGCGGCTCAACGGCTTCAAGGCCACCGGCACCCGCATCTGCACCACCATCTTCCGGCACAATGGTGGTGCGCTTCTTGCCAAGCCCCGATTTGATTGTCACACAGTGTGACTCGTTCACAGGGTCATCCAACATGCATGCCTATAGAATGGTACCAGTAAGCTGTTTGCTGACGAGTGTCCATCGCTGTTGTGCAGCTATCGGACACGTGCAGTCAAGACAGTGACTGCAAAGGTGCAGCTTTTGGCTGGTGTTGTCCACATCATGTGGACAACATGCATGTATGGCATACATGCATGGCGCCACCAGAATGCGTGCCGTATGCAACAAATGCAAAGCCATGCTTGCATGTCATGAATCTTAGCTGTTGTGGTAGTAAAATCTGATGCTGAATCTTCATCAATGCAGACTCATCGGCAGTGTGTTCGTTCTACGGCGCCTTTGGGGACACCAGCACGTATTGTTGCCTGACAAATAACGCCACTCTTTGCGCCAGCGCAAGCGGTATGGACGGAGACGATGTAGAAGGCAACATAGTCAAGTTGGCAGCGGCACAATGCGCATGACTTCCTCCACACTGAAACACACTACGCATGCCATGAATTTTCCTCCCTACGTGTGCCCGCAGAATGCTGCGGATATTTGGATTGCCTGCCCAGCGGCACTTGTGGCGGCTCGACGGCTTCAAGGGCAAACACAACTGGCACAGTGGCTGTGCGCTTTTCAGCCAGGCTCCGATACGATCGTCACACAGTGTGACCACATTGCAGCGCTTGTTCACCACATAACAGTACCATCAGGCTGTCTTACTGATGAGTCTCCATGGCTGCTGTGCAGCTGACGGGCAGATGCAGGCGAGGGAGTGATTGCGAAGGTGCAGCCTTTGTCCGGCGTTTCCCGCATACATGCATGGCGCCTCCAGTGTGATGGCTCGCTGCACGCGACAGATGCAGTGGCTTGCCTTTGCATGAAAGTCAACGGACATTCAGTGGATTTTGACGCAAACTCACATATTCTATATCCATACATCATTGAACGCAGCGTCATCGGCAGTGTGTTCGTTCTACGGCGACTCAGCGGTCACCGGCACATTTTGTTGCCTAAAGGATAATTTCACTCCGTGCAGCATCTCCGAAGGTATGCACGGCGACGATGTTCACCCATCGTGGCCAACATTGGCAGGGTCACAATGCGTCTTGCTACCGCCCCACTACACACAACAAGCAATGCTCACAAACAGAATGACGTTGCATGTGTCTTTGTGCAGATTGCTGCGGAAATTTGGATTGCCTGCCCAGTGGCACCTGTGGCAGCGCGGTGGTTGCAGGGCCACCTGCGCCGGCAGCTGTGCCACCAGCTGCGCCCAAAAACGCGTCCCACCCTAGTTGAGGCAAAGCTGCGCCGCGAGGCGTTGGCGCTCGATAGTGTGTGCTACATATACTTATACCATGAATATGCTACCGACAAGCAGTGCAATCTTGCACCGCACATGACTGTTCTGTAGAAGCAAGTGAATGTTTGACGATCCTGTGCCGCTGGTGGTGCTCGTGTGGCAAAGGAAGAAACGTGTACTCGTGCCCGAAGCAGCAAGTAGTATTATTGATGAGTAGTGGTGCCAGGTTGTGCTTCCTCACGTCGAAAGTAGGCACAGCCGGGATAAGTACAGCCGAGCAGTGACGCAGTGAATGTGATTTGTAATTCAAATCTTTCAGTGGCTACGTGACCAATTAGGTGTTTACCCCTAACATAGATAGATAGACTCCATCACTTAGGGTTAAATAGACCAACAAGCTAGCTAATCATGCTGTTGCAAGATGCAAAATCTGAACCGATGGTATTCTCACCAAACTATCATCAAGAGCAAGGAAACTTCCTGCATAGTTGAGAACAGTCCGGCGATGCGCTCAGCGATGGTTTTTCCACTGCAGTTGCGGACGTTTGACTACCACAATCGAATGCCGTTAGGGCAGCAGCGCTTCCAGCGGAGAAAGCCTTGCCTTGGCTCGAAAGCCTGAGCATTGAATCCTCCTTTCCGCATGCTGTTGGTCATTGCGTGACGCCATCCAACATAGCATGCAGCTCTGCTACAGCTAGGCGCCTCGTTGCTGCGCTGCGCCATTTCGAGAATGGACCAGCACAGGCGGGTTGAGGACGACTGTCCCTCTGTCATGCGAGTCGCAGAGCAGGATGAGCTCAACCTGCTGGTGGCGCGGGCGGCACGGGATGGGGGCCGCGTGGCGCATGCCCTCTTTGACCGCTTCAAGGCCATTGTAAGTTTGGATGATCATGGCGATTTCTGCTTGCAGTCCCATTCGATGTGACGTTCAGCAGAAATCGTATGCTGTGGACGCTTTCCTGCTGTGCCACAGACCGTACTTCTTTCGTGCTATCAATGAACGACATTGACCGCCATCATCGTTCGTGTCAGTAGCGTCTGCATTCACGTTAGCATCATGATTGTCACTGCTACCGCAGCTGGATGAGTACCGGGAGCAGAGCGAGCTGTTGGACCCGCTGCTGGAGGGCCTGGTGGCGCCGCTGACCGAGGTGCTGCGCGCTGCGGCAATGGCTTCGGCGGTGGGAGACAACCTGTGCGGCATGCGCGGCGTCAGCCGCCTGCTGTGGACGCTTGCGTCTACGAGGTGACCAGCATGATGTGTGGTCTGGTGTCTGGATGCCGGGCACAGTCAAGCTCGCGAACTGGGAGCGCGTCTCAAATGCTTGGCGCTGCCGGCGGCGGCGTCTCGTCAACATGGCAACACGCGCTCTGGCTCTGCCTGGATGTGGACATGCAATGCATTTAAGAACATGCGCCCACTTCTCACCCTGCGCTTCTCCGGCATCCGCGCATGATGCGAGCCAGCTTTCCTTTGCCGTAGGGGCCGCAAGACGGTCATGCGCTTCTTCCCCAACCAGGCCGCAGACATGGAGCCTGTGCTGACCCTGCTGGAGCGCTCCGAGGTGCTCTCCATATTATAGAACACTCTCCCTGTTGCTGCCACCTGTTGAACGCTGCAGCTCCTACGCCGTGCCTTCACCGGACTTTCACCTGAATCTGTGGCATCAGAGTGAGGCGCGGCGCCCAACCCAATGTGGTCTGAGGGGTACACCCCTAGCACAACAGGTTAGCTGCACTGGCACGGCGGATGCGGCGGGGGACGACGGCGGCTGGGAGGCGCGCTGTGTGCTGCTGCTGTGGCTGGCCATCCTGGTGCTCATCCCCTTCGATCTGGCCACCATCGACTCCAGGTGGGATGCAGCTGTGAAGCGAGCAGGGAATGCTGAGTCCAAGATTTCGTGCCCACTGAAGCAGTAGGGCTGCGGGCTGCGGCGGTAGGCAGGCAGCGCTGTCGAGGACGCCCCATTCCGTGGAGTGAAAAGCACCAAGTCTGTCTGCAAGTCAACGTGGGGCATTGGCATGGAGATGGGGCGCCAATCAAATGATGTCTGACACAAGCCCCATGTGGGACACGCGCCACACCCTCGTGTGCGGCTTCCGCAGGGACTCCGACTCGGCGCCGCCGCTGGTGCAGCGGATCGCGGGCCTGTGCCGCGGCCACCTGCAGTCGCCCGGGCCCGAGCGGGAGGTGTCAGCGCTGGTGCTCGGCCGCCTGCTGACGCGACAAGATGCGGGCTCGGTGCTCGCGGAGTTCCTGGCGTGGGCGCCCGCGGCGGCGGGCGGCGACAGCCCAGACGCTGCCTTCCTGCTTCCAGGTTTGGTGACCATCCTTGTTTCAAAGCCTGTGTTCGACGCGCAGCGGCCGCAAGCACAGTATTCACAGCTTGCTTGGCGCACACTCACGAGCTGTCAGACGGCCGTATGACCGCGGCACTGCTGGCCACAGTCTCAGGACAGACCCTGCAGCACGGCATTGATGTGGACAGCTCCTGGAGCGTTTCGTTGTGGTTGGCCCTCGTCCAACCCTGACCTGCATTGGTGTGCCCAGCCAGGCGTGGCCGCAGCGGAGGTGTTCAAGGCGGGCCAGCCGTGCCAGGTGGCGCCGCTGGCCGCTTCAGTATCACAGACAGCTTCACTACTAGGACATGTCCTACAAAAGGACAAAACGTATCAGTAACGTGCATCAGGTGTGGCAGCGGCGCTGGCGGAGGTGTTCAAGGCGGGGCAGCCGGGGCAGGTCGCGCCGCTGGCCGCGAAGCTCACCGGCACCGTCCTGCAACTGGGGGAGCTGCCGGCGGCCGCATCCAGCAGCCTGGTCCGCAGCTGCCCTATGGAACGTGTCGATGGTCCGGCTTGCAGCAGAGTCAGAGTGCAGCGTCCTGCAGAACGTCGTCAGTGCCGTTGCGACCTGCAGTTGTATGCTGAGCACTGCAGATCGTGATGGCGCTGTTAGCTTGACCGTTTTCTCGTTCGTGTTGCAGGCGCGCAAGCTGCTGACAAAGCTGGCCACGCACATGGCGCTGGCGCTGCTGCCGCCGCGGCCCGCCGCCTGGCGCTACCGCCACCGCAACGCCTCGCTGCACACCACCCTGCAGCGGCCGGGACCCTCTGCAAGTCCTCCTGTCGCGGCTGCTGCGACAGGCTCTGAAACTGCTCCGCCGCCTGCCACTGACGGCGTGGAAACACCTCCAGTAGCCTGCGGAGAGGCTGGCGATCGGGATCCAGCGGCGGCGGCAGCGGCGGACGAAGCCGCGCAGCAGGATGCAGAGGCGGCAGTGGACATCTCACGGGAAGTGGAGGACATCATTGGCTGGCTGCTACAGGCGCTGCAGGACCCAGACACAGTCGTCAGGCATGCAACACACAAACCCTGGAAGGAAGCTGCTCCATGAAGGGTGCCGCCGCCAGCACCTGGCAGTGTTTGCCGCCTGCACATAGCAGGGCCACGAGCGCGCTGCGCTTTGCAGACAGACAGCCAGAGCGTTGCAACTGCCCAGGCCCGATAAAGCGATGTTTGCAGCGGTATGCCGCCAGGCTCATACACTGCCGGCAAGCTGTTCGGGAGCACGAATGACTATGCGCCCTCTGCGCGTGGCAGGTGGTCCGCTGCCAAGGGGCTGGGGCGGGTGACTGGGCGCCTGCCAGCGGCCGCCGGCAGCGAGGTCCTCGATAATGTTTTGCAGGTGCGCATGGTCTGAGCAGCTGCGTCTCTGTGGCGCAAAGGCTGCCTGACTTTGATGAACGACAGGCCCGGACCACAGGTCTTTGGACATGGAAACGTCGATTCGGCGCTGATATCGTACAAGACCTATGAACAGAGGTGAGTCTGATGCGGCACAGGAGCTAGCAGACGCAAGTCCGCTGGACGAGGCGACACGGCACGGCTGCTGCCTGGCGCTGGCAGAACTGGCGCGGCGCGGCCTGCTGCTGCCGGCGCGCCTGCCAGAAGTGGTACCGCATGTCGCCGCTGCACTGCACTACGACGTCCGCCGCGGCGCACACAGGTGGGGTTTCGTGTGGCGAAAGAGGCCCCGCTGTTGCGCAAGCTCATGCTGTATTTTTGTTGCTGAAACATTGCCTCCAGGAGAGGCCTATGCGAGGCGATGCTTGTCCTGAAACCTGAACAAGCAAGCTGCAAGTCACCCAGGTTCCCCCTCAGTGTCTATGCTTACTGTCTTCTTGTCTATGGACGCCATCGCGTCTTCCAAATCTGCAATCCCAATCCAACTCCCCCGCAGCCTGGGAACACCAGTACGCGACGCAGCGGCATACGTGTGCTGGGCCATCTCACGCGCCTACACGCCGGAGGAGGTGGCGCCGTACATTGCGCAGCTGGCGCCGGCGCTGCTGACGGCCGCCGTGCTCGACCGCGAGGTGCGGGCGCAGGCACAGAAACCGAATTGCGTGAAAACAGCTTCCAACGGCGGCGTCTTCGTCTCCTAGTCTGATGGCTCCTGCCCGCCATGCTGGCGTTCCAGATCATGGCCCATGCTTCTGATCCCACCATCTTTTCAAGGTTGCTTTTCTTGCGGATGCCTCGACTTTACTGCCCCGTACCCTAGAGAAGCTGCATCCTCCTTCCCGGCAGGTCGCCTGTCGTCGCGCGGCCGCGGCGGCCTTCCAGGAGGCAGTCGGGCGACTGGGCGCCTTTCCGGACGGCATCGCGCTACTCACGGCGGCCGACTACTTCACGCTCAGCTCGCGCTCGCAGGTCAGTGCAGACCGCTTCATCTGCCTTCGAACCCACTGCGCAATGACTAGTTGCTACAGAGGGAGGAACCCAAACCTTGCCTGCGACTCCGGACCTCTGCCTGTACCCCTCTCCAGGACTGGCAGGACCATGCTGCAAGTGTACGTGGCTGCAAAGGAACCTTCGTTTTGAAATTGCACGAGCCCAGCACTGCCTCCCCTGCCACATCCGCCCAGGCTGCCACTTGACCTGCCGCCGCAGGCGTACACGGTGGTGGCGCCGCAGATCGCGGGCTTCGCCGCCTACCGCCGCCCGGTCGCGGAAGCGCTGCTGCGCGTCAAGCTGCGGCACTGGGACGATCAGCTGCGCAGCTTAGCGGCCCGCGCGCTGGCGCTGCTGGTTCCGCTGGAGCCGGAATTCTTCGTCGAAGTCGCGCTGCCGGAGCTGCGGGCTGCTGCCGTCAGCACGGTGCTCGAGGTGGGGCGCTGTCAGCTCCCCGAAACCATGCCTTCAGTGACAAGTTGGCGCAGAACATTGTGTTGCCGTGCCTGGCGTTCCAAACTGTCGCCGGGGCAATTGCAGTTAAAGCGCCGAGCTGGAACGGCTGATGCAGTTTTCGCACCCAAGATGTACAACGTCATCGAGCATCAAGCTCAAGGTTCTGTTCACGCGGGTGCGGCAGGGCGGCTACTGAAGAGTTCGGCAGAAAGATCAAGTGCCACTGATTTTCTCGTTGTTCAATTCTGCAGGTACGGCAGGGCGCGCTGCAGGGCCTGGCGGAGCTGCTGCCCGCGCTTGCAAAGTCAGCCGCGCCGCTGCCCGCGCCCGAGGCGGCGGCACTCGAGGACCTAGTGAGCCGCATCGAGGCGGCGCGGCTGCTGCGCGGGCGCGGCGGCGAGCTCATGCGCGCCACCGTGTGCCGGTGGGCAAGCTTTCTCTCTCTCCTAAACCATGCTCGAGCACTCGCAAAGCGTGCGCAGGAGTGTCAGCCTGGTCGGAGCAGCAGCAGATGCATCTAATGCATAAATCCCTTGTGCGGAGACCAGCTGCGGTGTGAAAGCCTACATCAGAAAGGTGTCACAGCATGTCTGAATTCAAGATGGGTGTGACTGCTCGCCAGGTACATCGAGTGCCTGTCGCTGGCGCGCCTGCCGCTGGACGATCCACACGTCGCGGCACTGCTGGCAGTGGTCGACGAGCAGCTGCGGCACCCCAACGACGCCGTGCACATCGCGGCGGCGGCTGCGCTGCACGCCTTCACACGCGCATACCCGCTTCCGGCGGCGCCGCAGCCTCGCGGTGGGCAGCATACAGGAGCCTCAGCAGCAGCGGCGGAGCCCGGCCAGCAGTTTGTCCTCAGGTGCGTCGCAAAACTGTACAAATCACATATTTGAAGGACACGTTGTGTATGTGAAGTCCGAGGCACACCCTTGGTCAGCCCTCCCTCACGGATCGCTTCAGGTCACACACGTTGACCAGGTTGTTCGTTTCCGACAGGTGCCTGGAGCAGTTGGCGCAGTGCGGGGGTGGGCCGCTGGGCCGCGGCCCCTGCGCAGCACTGGGCGCGCTGCCCGCCGCACTGCTTGCGCCGGCGGCCGGAGGTGTGCTGCGCGGCCTGGCCGGCGCTGCCTGTGTGAAGGTGGGCGTCGATGCGGCGCCCGGGCATGGGTGTGGAGTTGTCATTAAGTGTCATCAAGTCATTCATCGTTGTGTGCGCTGTGCTCGAAGGCGGGCAACTGGCTGAGTGCGTGCATGATGCACGAGCTTGTGTGCGATCCGTGGGTAGCGTCCCAAACCCTGGTGAACCTAATGGGCCGCCAGAGTCGCGATGCGCTGCAATGTACTGCTGTGCAGGAGGGCACATCGCCAGAGGTGGCGGTGCAGGGCGTGGAAGCGCGCGTTGCAGCCGTGCGGGCGCTCGCCGCCGTAGTGCAGGAGTTGGCCGGCACAGGCGGCGGCGGCGGCGGCGGCACGTCCTTGACGCAGGGGTCCAACTGTGCCATCGTGTCGGGGGCGTTGCTGGGCGCAATGGACGACTACACCACCGACAACAGGTGGGGCAGGCTGTTTGAGGTTCAAGGTAAGGGCAGGCTGGGCAGCTGCTGTGCTCCTGCCTGGACAGCAGGAGGCAGGAGGCAGTTCCAGAGGCGCAACTCCCTGGCTTACTGCAGCGCTGCAAACGCAGTCATGCAACGCCTGCGCTGTGCAGGCTGCAGGCCACCGCTATGTGCATTGTGACGCTGCCACGCTTTTGGCAATTTCGAATGCAGCAACTTTGGTGCTGTGCCCTCAGTGTCGAGACTTCTGCAGGGGCGAGGCAGGCAGCTGGATGCGGGCGAGGCGACCATCACCTGGGACCCTTGCTTTGGGTTTGCTTTCCTGCCGGCCTTCTGGCTGCTGCATGACCAACGGCATGCACTGGTTGGCGCAGGGGCGACGTGGGCAGCTGGACGCGGGAAGCCGCCATGGCGGGCCTGGTGCAGGCGCTGCCGCTGCTCGTGGCGGCCTCGCCGCCGGACGCGGCGGCAGCGATCGTGTCCTCCGCCGCGTCCGCACTCGTCAAGCAGGCCGTCGAGCGCATCGCCCGAGTGCGCCAGGTCCGTTTGGTACAAACTTTGCATTCTGATCATGTCGGTCCTGGCCAGCAGCAGTACTTGAAGTGCCCGCTGCCCACTTGCCCTTGCAGTCGCACTTGTGTCTCGCCTTGCATTGCTGGCATGCCAGATCTCCAGAAAACATCGGTCGAAAGTCAAATGTTGATCGACTGCGGAGTCACGTGAGTAGATGCGAAACCCCTCCGCACGCATCCTTAAATCAGAGCATATCCATAGTAGGCAAATGCTCCAAATCTGTGCTGCAGGCGGCGGGCGGGCACCTGCAGTCGCTGCTGGACGTGCGGCCGCCGTTGCCGGGCCTCCCGCAGCGCACCGCGCTGGCCGGGGTGCTGTCGCGGCTTGGGCCAGACGGCTGCGCCAGCTTGCAGGTGAGAAAACAGCCTCAGCAGCTGTGTGCATAGCTTTCGGAAGCTCACTGAGGGGTGCTTGGCGCCAGGAGAGAGTTCCCTCAACACGTGCTATGATGTACGTCATGTCATGCTTAATAGATATGAAAGCTGCGACGCGAGCTTCTTGGCTGCCGCACAGGCGCTGCCGCAGCTGGCGGCGCTGCTGCCGGAGCCGCGCCTGCGCCCGGCGCTGCTTGAGGGCCTGGCCACTGGCCTCGGCGGCTTGGATGCGCGCCTCGCGGCCGCCGCCGCCAGCGCGCTGACGGCGCAGCTGGGGCACTGCCCGAGGACCGGCGGCGACGGCGCGGCGGCGGCGGAAGCGGCTGCGGCTGCAGATCAACACGGCTCCGGCAGCGGCGTGGTGGAGCTGCTGCGGGGTGTCCTGGACGATCTGCAGCTGCTGTGGCAGCGGCACGCAAAGTGAGTCGTGGTTCTCAACATGGCTCGCCAGTTTCGTATAGAGCACTCTCCTGGCAGGCTCGCGGCTTCGCTGGAGAGTGCCCACAGCACCTGTGGTCCGAGACCACTTTATCGAACCTTGCTCTTCCCGGTGTGCTCCAAGCGCCTGTTTGTATTTACACAGGTCCAGCCGCAAGGCGCTGCCGCAGCTGCAGCTGTCGGACCTGGCGCTGATGAGACAAAAAAATGCCATCTCGAAACAGAGAAGAAGCAAAACAACAATCTACCAGTATCATTCTGCAGGTCTGCGCGCATGGCGTTGCCGCTGCTGCGGCTGGCGGACCTGCTGCTTACGCAGTGCGGCGCGCCCCGCCTCTGGCCGCGCCACCCGCTGGCCGCCGGCCCGAAAACCGATCCCGTAGACTGCCAGCGCCTCCAGGTGAGGCACAAAGAACATTTTTATTCAAAGAACATTGTTATTCATCCCGATCACTTGACCCAAATCCGGTCTGTCACAAGGTTGCCCAAGGATGTTCCATACAGGAGGTGGCGCTGCAAGCTCGCTGCCTTTTCTGGCTTCCTGCCAGCGTCCTTGCCCCGACCACCACAAGTGCTGACGGGCCAAACGCCGCCGTCCAGGCGCCAGGGGAATCGCAACACCACATGAAGGACCCTGTACGATGTCCCGTGCAGGCGCTGATGGAGGCGGTCAAGAGCGAGGGGCGCGGCTGCGGCGACGTCGGCCGCATGTGCCTCGTGGCCGAGGCGCTGGCGCATCTGGCCGCCTGCGGACCGCCTGTGCGCGACGGCGCGCTGACCGGCGTGCTGACGCTGCTGGTCAGCCGCATGTCGCGGGTGCGCACTTGCAGCAAACACCTGATGCGTTGCATTGGGGCTCTGCATTGCGATCAGCATGCAGTGCGTAGACGGTGTGCAGACCAAAGGTTTCCGGTGGATGCAAGCCAGTCAGGCCATTTCGAACCAGCAACGGACGCCGACAGTCAGCCGCATTGTGCCGAGTGCAAGTCTTTCTACACCCTAAACCACGGCAGCGCCTGTGATGATCTGGTCTGCTATCTGTCACTGCAGGTGCGGTGGCACGCCGCGGAGCAGCTGTATGTGCAGCTGCTGGTGGAGTCTGAGTCGCCAGACGCAGCGCCGCAGGAGGCGCTGCAAGTGCTAGCTACCTGTAGCTGGGACGGGGACGTGGCCGCCGCCAAGGCCGCGAGGCAGCGGCTGTACCCGCTGCTGGGGCTGCAGCCGCCGGCTGTGGCAGCCGGAAAGAAATGCGCTGCGGGGCGACCCGCAGCGGCGGCAGCGGCAAAGGGAGGGGAGGGGGCCTCGTACCAGATGCTCATTGACACAGCTGCCAGGCACAGATGAATGTGTGCTGTGGTCTCAAGGCAATGCCACAGGAACTGAAGCAGCTTCTATTTGTATTGCCCAGCCGACAAATATGTCTTTTAAAGGGCTGGAACTCCGCGTTCTAGACACCTTGGCGACCAAATCGAGGCATGCCTCCTGGGCTCGAGCAGACCCTGTGCCGCACACTTGCTGTTTGCATTGCACGAACTCCCGTCTGCAAAGCCGCGGCCTGTCGCGTCGGCACAGCCGAACATGGCGCACGGCACAGCCGAACATGGCGCAGGAGGCTTGCCCCGCCAAGAAATCAAACGACGGCACATCGCTGACCGACTTGCTGAGCGAGAAGAGTCGAACCCTCGAGGCACTGGCGCCGTTCCCAGACTGCACCCTGGAATTCTTCAAGCGTGACGAACGGCGAGGTTCTCCCCTGCAGTCGGGCTGGCCTGGCCCAGTTTTCTGTTCTCAGGTGTGCCGACTTGATCGCTGCTGCCTGTTGCCGTTATGCTTGCCATTCATTCACACGAGCCAGGCATACGCTCGTACGAGAGCTGCGATCCAAAAGACGCTACCTGTTTGCTCTGCGTATCGTTCTGGCCCAACTGAGCTGCTGGCGAGCTCTGGTACACTCTTTGACACGTCCCTCCCAGTAATGATGGGCAGTCTGTGCGCATGCGTGTGCAGGAACATGCTGATCGACATGCCAGACGAGCGCAGCATTATGCTGCCAGAGAGCCTCGTCGACATTGCTGTTCTCCCTGACAGCATCCATGATGAGCAGTACTTGTGCATGCTCAAGGCGCACTGGCTGTCAGAACCTTGATGTTCCTTCGAGAGTGCAAATGTAGTGTGAACGTCCACCCTGCAATGTGTGCGACATGATCGACATTCATGTGCGCGTACACCTAATCAAATGATTCATGTGATTGAGGACTTGATTGTTCGTTTGGGTAGGTGGGTCCTCGTTCGTCATCACCAGCGAACATGTCGGGTGCCTAGCTTGCGCGGAGGTGTACAAGGCAGCCGCCGGTTTTTTCAACCTCCGCCTCATGCAGCCTGAAAACCTGCGCGTGGACGAGCTGCTCTCGTTTCTTTGCATGGGTGCAGGATGGAGCCTTTCTCGCCGCAAGGCCATCATCCAGACACTGTCAGCTGGCAGCTGCGAACCTCGATGTCAATGCCAGGTACACGGTGAACAATTCATACGGTTGTCATTCAGATATCTGTATCTCAATCACCTGTGACGTTCTGAAGCGCTTTTCGTCCTCTTTGCTCTGCGCGCATCAATGGTAGAGTTATCCACTTAGGAGCGGTCTGCATGCGATGATGTCTGAGTGACGAATTTGGCTGGTACACAGGGTGCGCACAAGGATGAGAGCGTTAGCGTTCATAGCTGTCAAAGCTGAGCAATCCGAATCGGCCAAACACACGACACTGGATGGACCAGTATCGTCTGGGTAGGCATATAACAACAAAGGCGCCTTCCATAAATTGCCCCATGGCTGCACGAAAAACTTACTCAAATGCGAACTGTGCAATGAACTATTGACACTGTAACTACCCTATCTACATTGCCGGACAAGCAAATATTCAATGTTCAACGACGTCAACAACCAAAGATCCATCGTGCGTGAGAGCTGCATGCTCTTATTGCGCATTTCAGTCTGGCTGCACCTCCCACAGCCTCCGCACAATGTTGGGCTATTAATAGCATGCAGCTGCCGGTCACGCCTGCAGGTCACCACATCGGGGAGGATGCATGATTCCTGCTACTGGCACGGATGTACCCTACGAAGTGTCCGGCTCCTGCGTCATTACGAGGGCTTCAGCGACTCGTTTTGGCGTCGGCCGCCAGTGCAACCGCGGGCTTGCCGGGCTTGGATGTCGAAGACGCGCCGCTGGCGCAGCTGCAGCTACAGCGTCTCCGTGTCTTTACTAAAGGTAGGTACTAAAGGTAGTACCCCAGCACCTCAAATTCGTTCACACATAATGCTGGCCCAACATTCTCCCAGACATGATTCCCTTGATTCCCATGATTCCCTTGATCAAGTGCTGCAACGGGCGAGAAGTGCGCGCCAGGGCGATCCATGACGGCAGCGACGGCAAATGGCCGGCTAGGCAGATGGCCAGGGGCGAAGAAGCCCGTTTCAGATGCTCATTGACGTTGCTGTCGGGT
>JAABUM010000698.1_pt1 | contig 56103 bp, 101 predicted proteins | sample 5559161 | NCBI WGS metagenome assembly JAABUM01 (sample SAMN10711868, study PRJNA513369) | rock metagenome | isolation source: Antarctica rocks | place: Antarctica: Victoria Land, Siegfried Peak nord
ATTCAGTTTGGCGCTGACGTGCTCACAACATGAGTGCCAAGTCGTGATGCCTCCAAAGAACAGCTTAGTTCCGGACCCTCAGCCAGGTCTTGACTCGGACGGCAGGCCTGCTGCACTGGGAGTACACCGGTCATGTACGGCAACCGAAACTCCGCCCAGGCCGCCGGCCAGGCTGCGGCGATGCGCCAGACGGGCACAGCTACGGCGCTGGAGGCTGCGCTGGCCGAGCGGGACGCACTGGCGCGCGAGATTCAGGTGACATATCTGGAATACAAGCAGCAATATAGATGGACAGACGACTTTGCATATGTGGAAACGACGAGGTGCCGGCGCCGTCCCTGGTGCAAAGGCCTGCCCCTGACGCGGAGTTGCCCTGATGCCACATACACGCAATGATATGCACAATTTGTGACGGACCACATGTGCCAGGAGCTTCCAGCGGGCGGTGATGGCCTCACAGAGGCTCGTGATGCTCATATTGAACACACGACCTGCTTGTGTGCGACACTGCTGTTTGATCACAGCGTGCGAGCAAGCAGGTCACGAGACACGCACAGTGCAGATGCTGTTGCTGACCTTTTTTGCGTGTTACATTGCTTGCCGCAGGTGCTACGCGCCGAGAGAGCCGCCGCCGCCGCCGCAGCCGCGCTGGGCACGCCGCCGCTCGCGCCGCGGCCGGGTCACTGGGCGCATGCCGAGGACCCGGAAGCCACCCTGGAGCTATCCGCCCTGCAGCTCATGCCGCCAGGTGGGTTGGACTGTCGTATTGGTGGCGGACCGCACACACCTTGCCGCCTCGTTATGGGGAGCTTCAGCAGCCCAGGTTCTATCGAATGATCGGCATTCATGACTCTACCAGAGCAGCTGGCATAGCCACATCGGCCAGCTGCTCGACCATCTGCAAGCTTGTTTACGCTGCAGGAATGAACATGCAGTATCATCCACGAATAGCAAAGCTGCCACTCCGATCGGAGGGAGGATTCCTCATCATGATCAGACATGCTGTGGTTCTTCCGCTGCAGCCACCGCCGAGGCGGACGAGTTGAGCGTCACACTCACCGCGCTGGAGAGCTTTGGCGAGCTGCCGAGGGGCCAGGGCAAAGAGTCGGCCGACTCGCCCCTGGCGGACGCGCTGGCAGCGCTGCGCCACTGTGACGGCCAGGGAGGTTTTTTCTGTTGTTTGCACCCCTGCGAGTGCCAGGCTGATCATCTTGCTCCATTTGCGCCATTCTTGTTGCTCGCAGCTGAAGGCTTGCCTATCACCGCCGATGGCAGATAAAGCATGGATTTGCTCCAGAGTCCTCCTTCTGTGCTTGGCAGGTGGACGCCGCCGCCGAGTACATGGAGGACTGCCGGGAGCGGGACGTGTCAGTTGCGGTTCGCGTCGCCTCCCCTGAGTCCAAGTAGGTCATTCAGTTCTGCAGTGGGTCCCTGGATCTGCAGATTGTGCACTGCTGTTTTGTGTCTGGTGACGCAATACGTCCTCATAATGACGCCCAAGTTGGATTTCGCTACAGGCGGCACCCTTTCTGCCCCTGGTCTGCAGTGCAGAAACAACATCGCCACAAACAACTACTGTGCATGCAGCAGAGCTACATCGGTGGCAGCGGTCCAAGTCCTTCTGTGCACGTACATATATCGTGACACCATCAGACTTGGGCACCGGCTGTGTGTATCTGGGGCAGGGCTGTCAAGATGGCGGTGGACAAGCTTCGCCTGGCGACGGCGCAGGAGGCCGAAGCCGTGCTGTCCACCATCGAACGCTGCGGACAGGTCAGAAGCGCCTACAATTGTCTGCTGCCGTTCGTCAGCGCTGAGCCTGGCTGCATGTGAGTGCTGCAGAGTGCTGTGGATCACATTCCACGTGCATTCGCATTGACAGGCGCCAGTGTTTAGCGCTGCCCCAGATCTGCAGATGAGAAGCAGCGATGCTCATCGATGCAGTTGTTGTCGTGGGGTGCTCCTCTGTATTAGTAGGTTCTTCATGTTTCCACCCCTCAAAACAGGCAACCTCAGATGAGCCGTGTCTGCGACGTTGAGCAGGTGCAGATCTTTCAAGCAAGCCTCACCTTAACGAAAGACTTTTCTCACCAGTAGAATGAAGCTCTCTTCTACATGCAGGTGCCGCGTGATGAGGTCATCAGCGTGGAGCGGGTGCAGAACCTGCGCCTGTGGACTAAGTACCAGACGCGTCGCGCGGAGGTGGTCGCCGCCGCCGGCTTTGCCCAGGAGCGCTTCCTCTTCCACGGCAGCGCGCCAGGTGTGTACTGTGTAGCGCAGGCGACTGCACTACCATGCTTAAAGGTTCAAAGAAACCCACTGCAAGGCTTGAGCGGTTGAGCAGTACGACCTGAGCAGTGTGCGAGTGAGATCGGGTGATGGCCACATGCCTCCATCACCGCCACCGGCCAGATTAACGATCCGCTGCAGTAGCCGCCCAGCTGCTGCACACTGCTGTGCTTCAAGCATGGAACTTCCTGCTTTGTACTGTAGATGCTTGCAATGTCGAACCCTACAGCTTTTACTCCTACTGCATTGATTGCTGCGCGCAGACGTGCTTGCCGCCATCCAGCGCGATGGCTTTGACACACGACTCGCCAAGGACACTGGGGCGCTGGGCGCTGCCGCCTACTATGCGCGCGACGTCTCCTATGCGCTGAGCTACGCCAAGCAGGTAACGATCCTCCACTCAGATAACGCTGCCCCATTTTCTTTTCCGCTTATGGAAACTCACCTTCATGCTGGGCGCCGGCGCCGCACGTTTTACTGCGCATGATGGGTTGCGGACGCAGAATCGAGACGCGTCTCGGGCAGATTCTGTACAGATGCCGCTCAGGGGCTTTGGGGTACAGTTGCTTGTGCGGCATCACGTGAGCCGGGGACAGTGCAGTGGGCGCTGCGCTGCGCTGTGCTGCGCGAACGAGGAACGCCACACGACATGAGTCACTGCAGGGTTTGGAGCAGGATGCTAGTTGCTGTGCAGCGCTGCGGGCGCGGCTGTGGATGCAGCAGGGCTTCACGCATGCCTCAACAATGAGGCATTCAATGTCGCATGCTATGCAGGCGGCCATGCCGGGGGCCGCCATTCCGGTGCCGCCTGCCACGGCGGGCGCCCCGTGCACACAGGTGCTGCTGTGCCGCGTGGCACTGGGCCGCGATGTGCCGGTGAGCTCCCCCTTGATCCTGCGTCAAACATCAACTTGAAATGGAGTGGCCCACGGAGACCAGGCTGGAAGAGCAGCCTCAAATCGTTGCACGAAGGGAGTACTTGATATCGTACTGTCAACTCTGTCGTTTCATCGTGGCTGCGAATGCGGCGCAGGGTCGCGGCCAGATGCGGCTGCCGCCAGCGGCCGCCGACAGCGCCTCCGGCAACGGCCACGCCATGTGGGCCGTGTACGACAACTCCCAGGTGCGCTGCTGGTTTCGGTGATTCGAGGACATCACAGCCAGCCTGATGCATCGATCCCACTGCAGCATGACACTGGTGCTACGAGTGCACTGCTTCAACATCATAGAAGCACGACATTGCGGCATATGGTCGCGCCAGTGCAGTCACAGCGCAGTCCTGCAAAAATATCTCCTCACAGCAGCAGCCGTGACCGAGAGGTCGGTTTTACTGCACGCAGGCGTACCCAGATTACCTGGTGAAGCTGAAGCCGCAGCGCTAGGCGAGCTGGAGCAGAGTGCTGACACGTGGTGTCAGAAGCCAGATGCGCAGCACGTGTTGTTGCAACCAATTGGATACGTTCTGCCTATGCTCTATGCGGCCTGTGTACAGTATGCATGTATGAACAGCCAGCAGGCAACCGTATGCAGCTGCTTCCTCACCGCTGTTCCAGCAGCGGCTGAAGGCGGGCAGTGTGGCCCTGTGTCAGTGTGCATTTCGACCCACAGCTGACGCAGACATAAGGTGGTGTGCAAATAGCCAGGGTGTTCTGCTGTTGTGTTGCAACATACCTCAACCGTTCAAGGTTTTGACATCACCGACTCGCTTGAGCCCAAGTGTTGCTTCCCTCGTTGAATCGCTGCTGCTGCCTCCTGCGTGCTTTGCATGCTTGGTCGAGACATGCTGATCCGATGTCCCCCAGGCACTCGTTTCGGAGAGCCTCAGTTGACAAAGTTTCGCGCAGCATGTAGGCGACATACAACAGAGCCTGCCTTGATCGCAGACGTTTTGGCGAGCGCTGCCCTGAAGGGTGATATGCGTGCACCAAAGTGTGCTTGTCTGAGAAGAGCGCCTGGTCCTGATGCATGGCCACAGGCGCCCTGGACGACAAGTTATCTCAAGGCACATTCGTATTCATTCTGCAGGCTAAATCGACGTTGCACATGCAGTGAAACTGCATGCTGCACAGTGCCCAGCAAGAAAGCATTAGAGAGACCCGAGCAGCTGCCGAACATGATGCGTGACATCACGCCTTCCTGTTCGGCAAGGGACAGGAAGCACATGAAGCGCAAGCATGGTTCAACAGTGGGGTCACCGAGCGGCAGAGCCGCCACCCGCTGCAACTGCGGCGCCCGCGCCGCCAGCGTGGGCTGGCCTGCGCGGCTCCAGACGCATTGCCGCAAAGCTGCGCTCCCTGCAATCTGCCGGGGCATCAGGCCGCCTGCTGCAGGTATTCCCGATGCAGACTCCAATGACACTGCAGCGCATGCCAGTTCGGTCGTATCAATCATGACGGAAAAAACATTCGAAGGAACAGCGAATGCCTGTGCGCCGTGTGCAGGCGGATCTGTTCACACAGCCCACTACAGTATCTTCAAGTGGTGCCTGCACCTCAAGCACTTTGACGCCACCCGTGAAGGCGCGCCGACATGACACTGCCTCTGGCCGCTTTCCGTGTCTGATGTGTCCTTATTTCTGTGCCAGCTTGGACAGGCCAGCCATGCAACTTGCGGCGCAGGGTTGTGCATGCTCCTCGGGTTGACACTGCTGTGGATCTTTGAGCCACGTGCCTCTCTGTCATTACAGAATGAAATTTCAACGGTGACCCTCACAAAGTGCATCTGATGCCGTAGGCGGTTCCGCAATCTGCGGCGAGGCGGCGCCTGCACGAGGACCTGGCGGAATTGGGCTGGCGCCACGGCCAAGGCTAGTTGACCTGCTGAAGCCCCGAGAAGTGACCTGTGCCTCCTCACAAGCCCGCAACAAGGCGGCACCTGAACGAGGAATTGGCAGGAATCCGGCGCCACGGCCAACACTAGGCTTGTTGATGATTAAAATAACTAAGTTAAAAGCTATACATCAACACTCGACTAGTCATCGAGATTTTCTTCGTCGTTACTTTCTCATCCTCCTCCTCTGCATGTAACACCAATACATGACTCGTGCCTGTCCCTGCGTGCAGGGCCCGCCAAGAACTCGCAGCCGCCGGCGATTGTGGCGGCGCAGCAGCTGCTGGCAGCGGCGCTGGCGGCGAAATGAGGCGGCGGTCGATGCCGAGGAGGCTGCGGCCGACCGCATGCGCTCCGCCGCTGCAGGGTGGGCTGCTTGCACACAATAGATGATGAAAGCATAGCCATGGCACAGTTCCGGCCGAATGTGGAATGGCGGCTGACATGGTGGGCGCCGCCGCCGCTGCCGCCGCAGTAGCAGGGTGGGGTGTCCTGCAGGGTTTAGGTTGTGGCATGAACCTACTGCCCGAACACACTGCCTGCTCAAACTGGAAGCGCCTTAGTAATCTTTGCAACGTCAGCAAGCAGCCTTTCGCTGTCAACGGACTTGCATCTGCGTGAGAGAGTGCTGCAGGTTGGAGCTCTCCCGGACGTGGTGTCATCCTGCTCATGCAGGCGCGGCGGCGGCAACCCCACGCAGGCCACTAGCGCGGGGGGCGGTGAGGCAGGAGCAGGTGGCGGCGGCGGTGAAGCGCGAGAGGCAGAAGGACGTGAAGCCAGACTTGGCGGCGATACGCACCAAGCAGGACGCCCTGGCATGCGAGCTCGAGCTCCAGGTGACATGCACAGTTTGTCAGAAATGGGCAACTAAGTATTCCTCGCACTGCCTTGTTGCGGAACCGGTGGCGATGCGCCCAGAGGGACGCCCTGGCGCTCGAACTTCAGCTGGCAATGAGAATTCAGTAGGACATGGACAATCAAGACTCCCTCATACTGAACTTACAAGGAGCTGGCGGCAGTGCCACACAACGGGGTGCCCTGGCACGCGAGCTCCAGGTGCCACGTTCATTGCTGCAACCCTTTCTTCACTGCTGCAGTGCTAGGCGGAAAGTTGTGGCATCTTGTCGACATCCGACAGTGAGCCCAAGCCTTGAACCCGAGCTCCGCTGTCAGATGTCGTGTACACTGACGCCTGACTGACATCGACATGAAATGAGACGCTCATGTGGCCACGCAGGGTGCGCATGCATAACATGCATGTGGTGTCTGTCATTTCATCGACCTCGTCGTTGTGCAATTCATGCTGCAGGCGATGCAGGCAGTGAGGGCCGACGCTCGCTCCGCGGCCGCAGCACTGGGAGGCCTGGGAGGACGCAGCGGCTGTGCTGGAGCTCGCAGCTCTGGACGTTAACCCGCCAGGTCTGCTGCTGTGCTGAGTACGGCGGCCGCTGCGGTCCTGTTGACAGCAGCAGGTGCCATCAGCAGTCGGCACGAAGCACGTATGCTTTTTTCTTCTGCATTTCCCAAGCAAACACTGGAAAGCGCCGCTTCCTAGCCGCCTTCTGCTCACGACATCATTGTCAAGATGTCCAACCTCAGCTACGAAGCAAAAGCAGAAGCAGAAGCAGAAGCAGCAGGGGCAGCAGAAGCTCTGCAGGCACTTTTAAACGCTGTGTGGCCGGCGCTGCTGAGAGCCTATGGCCTGTTCTGCTTACCGCAGCCCCGTGTGAGGTGAGCGTCGCGCTGGGCGTCACTGGACAGCTTTGGGAGCCTGCCCGCCGAGACCTCCCCGGCGGACGCGCTCGCGGCGCTGCGCCACTGCGAGGGCCAGGCACGCAATTGGACTTGCAATGCAATGCGCTGGATGGAATGCGTGCATAGGGTTTAGGGTTTATAGGGCTGCCGCTCTGTCGTGACTGTTCTTGGCCAGTGCTGCTTGCAGCAGACGTTGCACTCTGATCACCAGGTGTTGCAACCTGGGCTTCGGTGAGAGCATTGTGCGAGCCTGCTTCGAACCACATGTTCGTCCTTTCTGCACTGCAGCACGACGCTGCGGCAGAGTACCTTTTGGACTGAACGGAGAAAGGCGTGTTCGTCACAGCTCGCGCTGCCACGCCAGAGTCAAGGTACGGTCACCAGCTTGCCGCAAGCTTGCTGCAGTGCATACTGACAACGTGACTACACATCGGGACGCCAGTTCGTCTCGAAATGCACATGACTACTTGCTGTGCACGGGGCAGCATTTCAAGCACAACCCCGTCAGCAGTGAGCTGCAATTCGAGACAGTGGTTTCGCCTTTGTCAGCTCCATTGTGTCACGGGCGAGGCATGATGAAGCTTATTCCCTCTGCTGAGCTCCAGAGCCTGCACCGAACAGGGCCGTCAAGGCGACCCTGGAGAAGGTCCGTGTCGCGCGGGAGCAAAAAGCGAAGCGGTGCTCTCCGTCATCGAGCGCTGCGGCCAGGTGTGCCAGACAAACAACACATGTTGAATTCACCAGAAGAATTTGCAACAGAAGACGGCGTACTGGCGGCTGTGCTGTCCATGGTCATGTGCTGCGGCCACGTGCGGCAACCGGCAGGCTCGCTTCGACAGAGAGCTCATCATGCTGCAATGAAGACATGAACCGCAAGTGCGTCAGCGGCCAGGCCAATTACGCCGGATTCTCGAGTGTGGTGGCATTAGCATTCATGGTCCTCGATGGGCCCCTATGGCCATCGTCACCCTGCATATCACAGTGAAAGTGCCGCACAACCAGGTCACAGCATCTAGTGCATACGCCTACGGTGCGTACACGATGATGAAACCTGCGCGCCACAGTGCAAGCCCTCGTCTCCATCTCACAGGACAAACCATCAGCTTCCCCCTCCTCCGAGCCGGGAGGCTCCCGGCTCGGAGCAACTGGCGTCAATGAGAGACTGGCGTCGGCCATTGTCCGCGGCGGCGTGAATGCACAGGAGAAGCAGCTGAAATACAGCGCGCCTGCTTCCCCTCAGCATACATGACAGGCAGCAGGGTACAAAGAGCGCTCGCACCATATGTAGTGCACGTGCTGAAATCGCTGCATCATGCGTTTGTTCAGGCTGCGCGCCCTTCCGCAACGCGATGTCCCCGTTGCACTCGTGAAGTACGTGCAGAGTGCAAAGCGTGGCTGGGTGACGGTGCGACGCATGAAGTCCCGGCAGCACGTGCCACCAGGAGGGTGTGGCCGCGGCGCACGTCCATCATCCCGTGCCGGCGGCCTCCAGCGTCGGCACAAAGTGACCGGCGGTAATGTCAAGTGCCTTGCGCCCTGCAGCAAGTTGACAGGAGCCGACTTTCACAGTTCGACCAGATGCCAGTGGTGTAATGTGGAAGAGCCGTTGTATTTGTCACTTTCTTGAGTCGTTCAGTGCAGCGCGCACCTACCAAGTCACTCCTCCGTTGCAAAGTTGGCGGGGTGCGACAATGCAGAAACGACGCAAATGGCAGCAGATTGACCGATGACACTGGAAACATGGCGTGCAGCTGCAAGCCAAGTTGCACCGTTTGCAAGAAAGCTGCCCGTACAAAGTTCAAAAAGAAACGCTCATCCCTCGCTATTGCAGGGGCCGAAAGAGATCCGTGTCGCATGTGCGCTCGAAGCTTGGATCTGGTTTGCATTCCTCGCTCGGCCACGCCTGCGCGCCTGCTAGACGACGATCGGGTGGCGCGACTGCGGCTCGCCCGGCTCGACTGCACCCGTCATCGGCGATAGTGGACGCAGCGGTGTTTTGGCCGACGCCCCGGTCTTTAGCGATGGCCGGCAGGACGTCCGCGCTCTGCGCCGCGGCGCTGCTGATCCAGGTGCACTCTCGACCGCTCGTGTACCTCGCCCATATGCAGTGCTGGTCGCGGGCCTCCGGCAGCAACGCCAAACTTCGTATACTTCGCCCACTGTTCAGGCTTGACGGAGCAGCGGCGGCCTTAGCATATCAGCATGCACGATCATGCTCTGCAACCGCAAAGCGCTTTGATCTGCTGCTGCGGGGCATATGATCATGCCTGCGGCCTCGCACGCATGGTGCTTGCACCGAGCGGCGGGCAGCGCCAGTTGGTGGCGGTTGCTCGAAGCAAGTTGCTGATCTAGCAGGTTGGGACAGTGCATGCGTGCGTTCGGCAGCCCCCTCTCGGCCTTCAGGCACTCAGCTGCCTATGTAAAGCTTGCCTCATCGTTAGAAAGGCCGGTGTCATGCCGGGGCGTCGTCCTCCCCCGAGGCACAGTACATGCTGTCTTCCGATGCCTGCCTGGGGCGGACAACGGGCTGATTCATGCGCCGATGGCTGAATGTGGTCTCCGAATCATGCTTGAGCTCTACATATAGCCGCTGGCCGGCCGGGGCCCCTGCGCAGACCCGAAGCAGGGCGTCATGCACGCGGCCCGAATTTTGAAAGGATGCGTGGGTGCGTCGATGCCGGGTGGTACCATCTCCAGCGGCGGCTCCCGGGGGAAGCACAAGCACAATCAGCGCTGTTTGCTGTAGTGATCTGAGGGCAGTCTATTGGCACGGCCGGATCGGAAGTCTGCTGGCCTCTGTCGGTCGCGCCATGCAGCAAGCATGGGACGGCTGAAGCCGGCGCAGCGGCCTGAGAGCTCATGTTTAGCTCTCATATTAGCATTACACGCATGCAGAGTGAGCAGCACGCCAACATTGCGTCAGGGAAGCGGGCTCGGCAGCCATGTTCCATGGTGGTCGTGTTTCGACCTCCCTTGGCTTCGCCGGGGTCCAGCTCCCTCGCAGGAACATGCCTAACTGTATATCTTCCTGTCTGCCGCGCAGATCGTGTGCAGCCATGCGGTGGTCGCCACACCGGCATCGGAGGGCAGCGCTCAGGATGCCATTCGCATCGGATTCACCTTCACCGGCGTCGCCCTGCGCGACGCGAATAGCACAGCCCTCAGGCGTGGCTCATTGTGTTTTTGTCACGTTCCGCCATGCTATGTTCGTGTGCGTACGCGTTGGTTGTCAGCATGCACGTGTGATCGCTCTAATGAGTAAAATACCGCGTCACCTGAGCAGGGCTCCACACTTCGCAGGGGGGTGATCGCGGACGTCGCCGGCGTTCCCAGCACCGCAGTGTCCGGTGTGAAGACGGCGCTGTCGTTAGCGACAGACGACAGCGCGCTGAGGGCCGTCCAGGTTAGTGCCAGCTGGCGCGAGTTGCATGTGGCTCTGTGAGTGCATTGGCTTGCACTGGATTCAGTGGCGGGGGGTCGCAAGGCGCAGCTCGCTCGTGCAGCAGCTCCACGCGCCCTCCGTGAGCTTCCATTGAGGACGCTGCTTGTGACGGTGCGCAGGTGACGGCGATGCTCGCGGCAGTGAACCTCGCGGCGCCATATGCTAAACTTACTGCGGCGGCGACTGCTGACGACCTGGCCGCAGCGCTGCTCGCCATTGACGCCACCTACACCTCCCAGTCACTCCAGGTGACGCGACCGGTCTGACGAGCATGATGCAGCGGGCAGCTGCGAGGAGCAACTCGTGCAATTGGGGCCGCCAGCACCCATGCTTGGCGGCACTTGATACGGCTCACCGGCGCTATCACATATGCAATTCGCAGGTCGACGCGCCGCAGTGGGTGGTGGCGGCCATGCAGCCGCAGCAGGCGGCGGCAGCAGCGGCGACCACAGTTCGCTTTGTCATGTCGGGCGTCGCGCTGCCGGATGTGAACCAGATCCGCCTCAGGTGTGCGCCCCGACTCTCGTAAGCCATGACGCAGCCGTGGGCTTGCAGCTAATTGGAGCCGCTGGCCGGCTGCGGAACTATGGGATTGCTCCGCTGCTGGCGCGCCACATACTGTTTTGGGGGCTGCGCCAGTGCGCTGCGCGCGCAGAACTCCGATCGGCACGCGGCGCTGCAGCCCCTTCAATGCAGTCAACACGCACTGGATGAACGAGGTGGTCGTCTCCTGCAGGGCCGTCATCGGCAGCGTTGCGGGCGTGCGATTGGAGCAGGTGCACCTTGCCAGCGTGGCGTACGCCGCCGCGGCCGCCGCTGGACGTCGCATGCTGGCAGACGGCTACCATACTCTGCAGGTGATGATTCTAGGGATGGTTCTGGGGCTGCGAAACCGTTGCAGCCCCATGGATTGAACTCTCACGTCACGCCCCCTTGCAGAGGCCGCCGCTGCAAAATTTCGAGCTCGCTTCCTTGCGCGGCCTGCCGACCCCAGCAGGCTGGCTGAGCATGCCCACAATGGCAACAGCCTGGCAACGCCTGCCCCGGTGTGACGGCGCACACCTGTTTGCAGCCTCAAACGCTGCCTACCAGCCAGACTTGGAACCAGTTGTTCCTGAACAGCTTCCTTCAACCATCATGCATTGAACCCCCTGATATTACCTGGCTGCGCAGGTGACGGCAGCGGTCGATGCGGCGTCCGCCGCCGCGGCCGGCAACCTGCTGATGGTCACCTCTGGCGCCGCGACGCTGGCGGATGCGCTGCGGTCGGAGATGGGCGCCACCTACCGCCCCGGCTCCCTGCAGGTCACCCTGCCCGCAGGTGTGTCTTCTGTCAGGACTTATTGACCTTGCCAATTCAAGCTGTTCCACCTGGGGGACATCGAGCCGGAAACCGCAGCCTGTGTCACGGCCCCGTTCTTGCTATGCAACGCTGTGCAATTGCAATGACCTCGTGACCTGTCAACAGACTGCCTGGTGAGCCTAGCGATTCTGTGCTGTGCAGGTACCACATCAGCCTCAGCAGCGGCAGCAGCGGAGGGCACCAGCGGCGGCAGCGGCGGCGGCGGCAGTGTCAGCAGCCACGCCCTGCTGGGGATGATCATCGCCGCCGCGGTGGTTCTGGCTGCCACGCTGGGAACCACCGCATTCCTTGTCGTCCACTTCTACCGCGCAAAGGTGGGACACAATGGCTGTTTTGGCTGAGTGGGATGTCATAGCATGTGCACAAACATGTTCCAGAGGGCCGCCAGGGTTTAGGGTTTACCCTACACCCTAAACCCAGATCCCTGAACCAAGACCCTGGCACAGCCATGCTGGCCTATCGTGGGCTGCGTATCACTACGCTCCGCCCGCAATTCCTGACTGCCCCAAGCGGACCATGACCTGACAGATGCCCAAGGCCTCACCCTAAACCCTAAACCCTGCGTCTGACCTGCTCACAGGCCGCGGCGGCTGCTGCCCTGCCGGACGCCAAGCAGATCGACGACGACGTCTCCATCTGGGCCAGCCCATATGGCGATTTGGCGGGCGGCGCCATCGTAGGCGCGAAGCTGGAAAAGCCTGCGACGGACGCAGCGGCGCAGACCGTCTGAGCCCAATCCCTCAGCCACCAGGGCGTGCCATGACTGGCAGCAGCAGGGGCAGAAATTACCATACAGAGAATCCGCCGCCTCATGGCGCGCCAACCTCATGGCGCGCCCGATGCAACACTTTACCATAGACCAAGAGCCGGCACACACGTAGTCGGCCTGGCATGTACATGGCGCAATGCAGTGCTCCCCGGGGGCGTAGACAGCGCTCCAGACAGCTTCAGGGGATCGCTTCTCCATGGCCCTCGACCTCGGCGGCGGTTGCTGCCGGGGTGGCGGGGGTGAGGGATGCGACGACGGCCCTGTTGCTTCACGTGGATGGGATGCAGCGCAGCTGGCGGGGTTGCCGGCAGGCAAATTGAGAGGCGTTTACAGCACCGCTGACAAGCAGTGGAGCTGCGACGATGACCATGTGTGCCCCGCCCAAGAGCTGAGAAAGCACAGGCGGGGAGCTTTGGGGCGGTACCCGTGACTTTTGACAATTCACAGGCGCCACCGCATACCGAGAGGTGCGGCGGACGCGTTTTGAGGACCGTTTCATAGACTGACCTTTTCTTAGAGGCACCGAGCGCCACGTGTCTTGGGATTGAGGGCAGGGGCTAACCGTTCAGTACGCAGAGGCGGTGGTGTGGGTCAGGAGGGTGTTGCCCGGGGTAGAGGAGGTCGGAAGACTTGGGGCGAGTCCAACAAGGCAGGCATGTGGCTGAGATATCCCACTTGACTTCTCTGGAAAAACCCTAACGGGGGTGCTGCACTGCACAGTCAGCCGTTGGCAGTATCTTCACAGGCAGCCGGCTGCTGACTTGATTGCAACAGAGTTTGCTCGTCGCCGCTGGTGATTTTGCTGCAGTACTACTCTATTAGTAATTGCCTGCTGGATGTACGGTACGTCCAGCGGGCTGCTCTCACTTCTGGATCATTCTGCAGGATCAGCGTGCGCATGTCCCACAAGCAATGCCTTGTCACGAAGCTGGACGTGTTGCACACCGGACTGCAAACTTCGGACACCTCTAAGTCTAGGTATCGTGCTGCCAGTGCAAACTTCGCAGCCTTCGATTCTGCGTTCTACTGAGGGAACACCGCCGCAAACGCCGCCGCAGCCGCGGTCGCCAATGGGTATCTCGACACCTCAATGCGGAAACTGTCGCGGGCGCCGCCGCCGCCATGGCCTTGCTGTCCGTAACCAGCTTGCACGTCAGGCGGTGGGCGGCCGCCGGCCGGCGCGCTGCCACCGCGGTCGCCGCATCACTAGATTCCCATCGCGATGCGTCACTGCGGGAACACCGTCGCGGGCGCCGCCGCCGCCATGGCCTTGCTGTCCGCAATTAGCCGGCGGGTCAGGCGGTGGGCGGACGCCGGCCGGTGCGATGCCGCCGCTGCGATCGCCACCTTCAGATCGAGCGACGGTTGCGGGGCTGCTGCGACGGCGGCGCCTGCCAGTTCGAGGCCTGCCCCGAGGCCTGTCGCGGCGGCTGCGGCGGCCTCGGCGGCAATCTCGTGCTTCGCCGGCACCACGTTGGCCCACCAGAACTCCGCAAGCACCTGAGTTCGCAGAAATTGCTCCTCGGATGTCCAGGGTTTCATCTGCACAGTGTTCAGAATGCGCATACGGAATACAGCGAGCGCCTGCGCGCCAGCAGCCAGAGCGCTGAAGTTTCCGATTGGCGTCCAGTGCGCGACGAGCGGGCGCCACAGCTCAGACCCACGTCAACTTCATTGCTGGTGATGTGAGCGTATTTTGGACCAACTCAGTCGCCCTTGACTTTGTGTTGGGCTGAAGCTCGTGGGCATGCAGCGGCCCTGTCCCCTGCTTCAAAGCAACATGAGCATATCCTGAGGGTGGCAGGCACACCTCATAGCAGGAGGCCCAGTAGGCGCGGTCGCGCGCGATACGGAAGAGGCCGGCGCCGCGAGGTGTCCATACCCACGCGTCGCACCACTCCCTGTCGAAGATGTCCATCAGCCCCTGCATCTGCGTTTCGAGGGAAGCAGAGGCGGAGTCAGTAGGATCTAGAGCTGAGCTCAGGGTTTAGGATTTAGGGAAGCAGAGGCGGCGTCAGTAGGACCTACAGAGCTCGGCCAGCCGGGTAGGGCTGGGCCTGCAGGATGGCATCTATTGACTTCACGATCCCTGTCAAGACATCCAAGTTCTCATTTTCCTTCCGTGTTTGCGCCCGTGGCATATGAGTGCCTACCCGGCTGCCGCGGTAAAATATCCGCATCTCTGCCTGGTTTGGTGTCAATAAGCAGGAAGGCTGCTGGACCCATACATAACTGCGGCATATGATACTACTGCAACTCGTGCGGCAATGTGTCGTTTACCTAGGTGGGATGGTGACAGGAAGCAGCAAGTAGAGTCACAGAACCATTTGATATTTCTGTGCGCACCTGCGGCATGTAGTACCACTGCGGCTGCCGCGGCGGCGCCGCCGTCTCCGGCGACCCCTTGTTGAAGGGGCACTTGACCTCCAGGATGCCGGGGCCCTGGAAGGAGGAAGCAGCAGTGGAGGAAGCGGCGTCGCCGCCCGCGCCGCGGGAGAAGGCGCTGCTGCCCGCCGGCAGGCTGGCCGCCTGGTCGTAGCTGCCTGCGGCATGCAGGGGCATGCAGAGGTGGGCCGCATGCAAGGATCACGGGCTGACCCACTGATGTGCGTTTGCACAGTGCAGATGCGCAACAGGATTGAGCGGCTGTGTAGCGGACATACAAGAGCAGCAGGCACGTTCTGCGAGGGGCGGCCTTCAAGTGCATGCAAGGCACCGCAACGTCTCTTGCCTGCGGTGGTGAGCTGACCGGACACGCGGCTGTGTGGGGGAGGCGTCCGCTGAGTGCTTGGCGGCATGAGCATCACACTCTAGCACACATGGCAGCGGTTCATCTGCGCTCCGGCTTCTGAAACGTGCCTGCGGTGGTGAGGAGGCCGGAGACGAGGCCGTCAGGCGAGGCGCCCAGCCAGCCATGTACGTCATCGTCGCGCATGACGCGAAATCGACACGCTTGCACCACGTGCCCCGTCACCTCCACGTACCTGATGAACAGGAAGGTGTCGTTGGGTTTTGGAAATACTGTTCGTTTGAGATACTTCAAGCCTTAGGTTTCGCGAGATGCATCTGCGGATCTGACAGTGGTGCACTACGCATCACCCCAAAGCTGCTTGTCCACCGTCACCTCCATGTGTCACAGGCATGCTGGGGCTGTCGCGAAGCCACCAGCAAGGTGGTGCTGACGAGTTTAGCAGGCAAATCACGTCCAAAACATGCCTGCGAACGCGCCCGACACATGCCGAATAGCAGGTTGTGCAAGATCGCACCGGGCGAGGGCATGCTCCTCCTGGCGCGTGCCCCACGCTGTGGCAGCATTGCCGGCAAACGGAGGCCGCAGCCCCAGCTTCTCCTCCCACAGCTGTAGCCGCCCGCCATCAAAGAACCTGTGTGAGCAAAGGGGACACCTGGACAGTGTTTCTAGCGTAGAATGCATCTTTCTGGAATAAATTTTGGGGGTCCACTGCCGGCGGCCGCAGCCCCAGCTTCTCCCCCCACAGCTGCAGCCGCCCGCCGTCAAAGATCCTGCAGGACGAGGGATGATGCGTTTCGACTCCAGAGTGGAACGCAATACTCAGGTGCCTTGCTGGCGAGGGGCAGCGGCGCAGCCCCAGCTTTCCCTCTGACAGCTGCACCCGCCGCCCGCCCGCAAGTCAAGGAACGTGTTTCAAGTGTGTTTCGAAGCAACGCGCGTATTCCGTGTTCAAGTCTCCTGCCGGTGAGGAGTGGCGGCACAGTCCCAGCTCTCCTAACCCCACAGCTGCACCAGCCGATTGCTTGGCGGTCCCTGAAAATATTCTCGGCCGATTGAGTTTCGCGGCCCATTGCCGCATTCTCAACTGCTTTGTGTGTGCGGCTCGGTGCTGCCAGCTTGTCAGCTGAGAACCGCAGCTGTGAGAACCAGCTGTCCACCTGCCGCCGTTCCTTGCTCATGCTGGCATTCTGCCCGACGCATACCCGAGCGCGTTGCAAAAGGCGCTAGCCGTGAGCCGCCCGCTGCGCATTGCCAGCCACTCCTCGGTGCGCTGCTCCCCGGACTCCATGTTGGGCTTGCGGCGGCGACCCTCCCGCGCCGCGCGCGCCGCCGACACCGCAAAGCCCTCCCGCGACCGCACCGTCGCCGCCTTCATCTGCCGCATGATTGGGCATGCCACACCATGACATTGTCGCAAGTTGAATGTGGTGTGGTTGTTCGCAGGATTGAGGCGTCTGCGGCATGCTGAGGTGGATGACGCACATGCGCAATAATTCTTGCCATCACATGCTGAGATGAGCCAACACTGTCATATAAACTTCTCACCCGGCGGCCATTTACCAGCACCGTTTCCTCGTCCTCCACGTTGTTCCCCTCCTCAGGGGCAGCGGCGCCAGGTGCCTCTGCCGGCACCGCTTGGGGTTCCGCAGGCGGCCCTGGAGCGGCGGTAAGAGCACCTGGAGGCTGCGTTGGCGCTTTCGCAAACGGCGGGCGGTTCACAGAGACGGCCGCCGGCGCCGAGGGTGAAGGTGTTGGCAGGGGCTGTTGCTGCTGCCGCGACGGCGGGTGCCGAGACGCCGTCGCTTGTTGCGGCGGCTCTGCTGTCGCCCCAGGTCTCTGCCGCACCTGCGGGACCGGCTGTTGCGGTCCAGCTGAAGGCGCGGCGCCGTCGTATGGCCTTGCGGCCGCCTGCCGCGGCGGCGGCGGGGACGGCGCCGCCGCCGGCGACTCCCACTGCCGCGGCTGCTGGCCGAGGTCCTGGCGCCGCTGCGGCTGCTGCGGCTGTCGTGCAGGCGGGACTGGCTGCTGCACATCTGCGGCTGTGCCGGCCTCCGCTGCTGATAGCACCATGGGGTAAGTCGCGGTGGAGTGGTCCTGCGGCACCAAGATCCATTTGTGTATGTGTAGCCCTCAAGCTGCATCAGCTTTGCGTATCTAGCATGATGGCTGCGACCCACTCGAGCAGAGCTGTGACAGGCACGGCACGGCCTAGGAAGATGTCGACTGCGCTGCTCGGGGCACGCTCACCAGGCTGTGCAGACAGGCCTGCGCCTGGGCCAGCAGGCTGCGTCGCTGCTCCAGGCTGAGCCGGCTGTAGCCGCTGAAGCTGGTGCGCAAGAAGCGCAGCTCTGCTGCGGCCGCGCCAGACGTGGCCTCGGCAACCTGCTCGAGGGCATGCGCCGCAAAAGCCGAAAAGCGCTGTCGCTGCCCCTGCGAAATCAGCAGGTCCCCGTGAGGAATTCAGCAAAAGTGTACTCAGATTTCTCCCTGTTGCATCAGCAATGAGCACACGGAAGAAGTGATGCAGCGGCGCATGCACTTCCATGCATGCGACCAGCTGGAGCTCTCACCTGACTATCGCTGCAGCCGTTTTTCCTTTCATATGTGATCGCCTTCTGCAGCGTCTCGCTGACCGGCTCCGCAGGCGTTGCCACGTCGCTGCTCGCCGCCGCGTATGGCCGTGGCGGTGTTGAGGCCTGGCGGAGCAAGCTGCAGGCGGAGCCACAGCAACTTCGAGTGGGGAAATTCTGAAGGATGCAATCGGCGCTGCTTGTCGTGTCAGCAACGTCCATCTGCTGCCACAAAATCAGTTGTGGCATGGCATGGTATCGCACCTGCGGCTGCGCAGGCCGCCAAACATCCAGGAGGCAGGTCGTGCAGCGCCTGCGGCCTCGGCGATGCGCGATGACCCCAGCGAGGCATTCGCCTGGTGGCATGCTGCCACCGTCACCTGCTGACAAGGACAACGTCGTCAGAGCCAGACAACAGCATGGCGAATACATGCGCACACTCGGCAGGAGGCGCTGCATCAACCGCGGCAGCAGCAGTGCGTACGTGACGTCCAGCTCGACGGAGGGCCGCCTGCATTGCAGTGTTCCGGAGACTGCCAAGCCCGTCGATGCGCCAATGAGCGCCCAGTGCGTGCCCAGTGGCGCACTCATGCCCAGTCGTCAGGCCTGCCGTCGAGCTACGAAGCTACTCCGACGTGGAATGGCGTCAGCACCAAGGGCGTCAAGCACGCCGAAACGTGCCGGTCACGGAGACCAGCCGCTTGAAGTCGGCCAATTTCTGATCCTGGATGTGCAACGCTCCTCGGATGCGAGCTTGCCACCAGCTTGTGAAATTGCTTGCATTCTGCTATAGGCATTTGGCGGCAGCGGGCTGCCACCTGGTGGCGTCGTTGAAACCTCGGGGCGGACATTTCATAAATTCTGGTCCCGAAAAGTGCAGCACGCATCGCATGGGCGATCGATGCGCACAAGAACTTGCTCTCTCGCATGTGCAACCATCGACTGAATGACTGCAACGACACTCGCTCCTCTCGCATTGTGATTGCTGAGCCGCGTCAGGCTGAGACAGAGACAAGCTTGCGTTGCGAGCATTTGACAGTCAGGAGGATCGCAGCTCCCAGGCCATCACGTCCACGCTCTTGGTGTGTTTCCCCAAATGAATTTGATTTGTCTGGACTGCGCTGGCGGCGCTCATGTGCCATTCAGCAAGGACCTTGCTCCGACACGACAGGCAGCCTCGCAAGGCTGCCTCAGCAGCTGCCTGGCGCCATGAGGCTCAGGCCATATAGTGGCGCCATGTAGTGGCGCCATGAGGCTCAGGCCATATAGTGGCAGTGATAAATAGGCTCCTGCATCCGTGGCTGTCGCTCCTCTGCGCGCTGGCCGTCACATATCGTACATCGGCAGCGTGGGTCCCCAGCCTGGGTCCGAATGCCTGCTTGTGGCAGCGTCCTGCTGCGAGCAGTCAGCCACAAAAGCGGCCAGTGAGCTACCTGGCATGCATGCGCACTCAGGTGCTGCGCAAGCAATCCTCTGGCCAGTCGACAGCCGCAGCTCGATGAATTTCCATTCGAAGGCATTCTCCTGCCGAGGCATCGAGGCGAATGCTTGATATGCATCGTTGTGAGTCAAATAATATATGTAGCAGTGGCGCATGAGGGAAAGTGTTTTGTGGATGGTTCGCCAACAGAGTATGCAGCTTCATGAAGCGTGGTTGATCAACCACGTGAATGCGGCAGTGCCACTTCTGTTCATTGAAGCGATATTGAGATAACGTGACCGTCAGTCTGTGGCGGTAATCTGAAAGATCGCCTGACATGAGATCAATTACCGGACTTTCGCCTGCATACTAATGTCAGTGGCGGTACGCACATAGTCATTTACGATCTGAATGATTGTCCGCAAGCGCTTTGAGTGAGCAACGACGCTGACGACGAGTAAGAGCCTGAAAAATCGTCAAGGGCAGCGCTGCTCGGCTGGATCCGCGGCTGATTGCGGCGGAACAACCAGCGCCGCCACCACTGCGAAGCGGCGATGGGCATGATCATGACCGCGCATGCGCATGACCACGCATGCGCCACGGTCGCTGCGCAGCGACTGTACGGGCACGCGTAGCACGGACACGCGTGGCATAGTCAACCATACGTGGGTGGGGGTGTGTGTTCCCTTCGACCGATAATTGGAGGAGTGGGCTGCCCCACGTCCACGCACAGGAAGCCCCTGTGACCTCAACCCTGTGAGAGAGGCTGACAAATCCGCGGTTGCGGCGGGAAAACCGGCGGCTGCGAGAATGCTGCCGAATGAACACCTTGTAGGCAGTTCCTGCCAAAGCGGCTCTTGAGAACTTCAGCGGTGCACTGTGCGTTGCCAGCAGCATGTTCTGATTACAAAGTCGCGAGACAGTTCTGTTGTGTCGGTCTTTCCCCATAATACGAGATCCTGCAAACAGACACTGAGCAAGATTGAAAGCAAAAGCACAAAAGTGAATCCAGAAGCGCACGCTTGCTTGATCACCACCGCTGCCGCACCGTCCCTTGCCATGGCTTGGTAACCCAAGTCCCGAGGCGAGACGTGATATCATCGATGATGATCTAGTCTGCCGTGTCTTGACGAAGACTGCTCATAGGGCATAGGACCGGGTCAGGCAGTAGTGAAAGAAGCACGTCTGAAAATGTGCCTACAATGCCCCGGTGTCATCTCGACCTCAGAACTCAGGAAGGCTGCACGTAGTAGACAATCGAGGTTCCACAACAGGTTGCAGTACAGGTGTAAATATCCCAGGTGGTTCCCAAGAAGGGCCTCCTGCTCAGGAAGATTCCATCTCTGTTCCTGTCGTGTGTTTGTTCTTGCCGTTTTGTTCTCCTCAGCTTTGACGTTCGTTGCACAACTGGCACAGACAAAACGGATTGTTTTCTTACTGCCATGGCTGGAGCCGCATAATACACGCCTGCTGCAATGCGGGATTCAACACGGCGGATTCCTAAGGGATGCACAGCACGTGCATATCCTTCAACGCTTTAGACAAACAGTAACACTGCAACACGCACTAAGGCCCATGCATTTGTCGCTGTATATGCTCCGAGGATTGCAAAGAGGCTTTGATCCTGCGCCGCTCAGTCCGCCGCAATCAGATGTCAATCGAGATTGTTCACCGTTCGCTAGGATGCGAGCCAGATGATGTACTCCGGATACGCCTGGAAGTTGTCGTACACCTGCAGTAAAGGATGGGCAGCCTGGTTCAAAGTGTTGAAGTGAGTCTTCCGAGCCATCGATGTTGTTGTGTCTGATCAGCGGGGCTCGAAGCCTTGAAAATCTGATGTTTGGACTACACAGAACGCACCGCATGTTCAAAGTCGGTGGAGGAGTCGGTGGAGGTGCTGTCGGCATTTGCCGGCGGGCGGCGCATCTGCGAAGTTCCCTGCATTGCAGTCATCCTCATATTACGCCTGGCATCAACAGAGTTCAGGCATTAAGTGTGTTGAAAGTTCGCAAGGTGTGGGTGTGCCTCCAAGTTTGATCTATCAGGGGGTCTGTCCAGCGTCATAGGTGTTCACTCGTCTGATCCTGCTGTACCCACCACAAAATAAAAACAATTGGTGAGCGAGCACATCCTTGCGGGTGCCACGACCTCGTCAGTTGAGGCAGCCGCCAAGACATTAGAACACGCTGCGATCATGTATCCGGTCAACATGATCGCAGCCGTTGCCAGGGTTTTGTATGGTGCCTGCATGCAGGTCACAAGAACAGGGCTCACAGCGCCAGCAGGGGGCAACTGATCCGTCAGGTTTTGCGTTCAGAGACGCTGGCAGCACGGACGCGGCAATGATGATTTGCTGGTGGCGATAGGAGGACAATACTGGAGGGACATTGTCTGTTCCGTGCAGCACCTGGCAGCAGCAGCAGCACCTGGCAGCAGCAGCAGCAGCAACAGCAGATGAACGAACAGCAACATGGCTGCAACGATCGCAGGAACACTCACTGTACTGGCGGGGATTGTCCTGGTCCTTCTCGGTGCGGCCCTTGCGCTGCAGCGCGGCCGCCCTGGCCTGCGCCTTCTGTTGCAGCTGCAGCGCTTTTCGCTGCAGCGCCTGCGCATCTGCCTGTGCCTGCGCCGCCTGCTGCTGCTGCTGTTGCAGGTGGTGCTGCTGGAAGGGTTGCAGCGACGGCAGGGGTCGCGGCTGCGCCTGCTGCTGTTGATAGGGGTAGTACGGGCTCAGTTGCGGGCAGGGAGCGATAGTGCTTCTTGTCAACGACAAGCACAGGTCAGAGCTCTGTTGCGACTCATGACTCGTGCCGGACCCAAACAATGCACTGGCTGCATCTGAGATCGCTTCACTATACTCATGTAAATCCAGGCGTACTGGTGAACTGGCCAAATCCCGACCGCAGCACCCACATGCGAGACTAACTTAGTAAGGGAGAAGTGAACCACCTGTGGACCCAACCAGGCCGCCTCGTGCTGTATCTGATGCAGCTCCTGCTGTTCCTGCTGCAACGAGTGCTGCAGCGCCGTCAGTGCCGCCTGCTGCTGGTGGTATGCCTGCTGCGCGGTGGCAGCGGCACGTGCTGCACGTGCCGCGGTGGCTACCGCCCGTGACGCCGGTGTCACCGGCTGCCTAGCCGACCGCATGCCACGCTGCACGACTGGAACCTGGAGCAAGACAACAAACTAGTGATCGCACAGCAGGTCACCTCCTGGTTATGTGACAGCGTCACAGCAGGCCTATACAGCATGCAGCACAGCGGACACACCATCTGCCAGAAAGCGGTTTGCGCCAGCCGCATCTCCGTTCAAATGGCAGCCAGTGACGGGAGCAACAGGAACTGCAGGCGCAGGGCGAGACGTACTTTCGGCCGGGGGGCAAAGCGCAGGGAGTAGGTCACGTGTTGCGCAAAGTAGATGCCTGCGCCGAGCAGGCCGTGTATGTTGGCCCTGCGGATGTCGAAGCCCTTGCGCGTAATCAGTTCCAGCGCACCTGCATGACTATGGTGTACAGATACATCACAAGCAGTGGTGTTGCGAGTAGCGGCAAAGGATAGAGCAGCAGGAAACCCCACAGCTCCTGTTGCCTCGTGCTGATATCGCGTGCCAGAGACATGCTGTTGCTGGTATTTGCAATCAAGAGATCTGTATGGGTGCTGCCGTGCAAAATGCAAACAGAGCATCCGGTCCTTGCGAGCACAACTTGCGGCGCACCAGGGCTGCTGCCGTGGAAGAGGAAGCTCTCCTGGCTGTGGGCGGTGCCGGCTGCCTTGACGACCTTCTTCCGGCGGATGATGTACTGCGCGGGACCAGTGTACTAAGCACCGCTCTTGTAGGACCATGTTATGAGCGTTTTTGCCAGAGCTGAGGAAATTGCTGCACAATGCTGCGCAACATGCCGTCTCGTCCAGCGCCGTTATGGTTTTGGATACTTGTAGGGGCGTGAATAGTGCTGTCACACATGCTTCCAGGCTCACCTTGTTCCACAGGGGCAGGTTTTGCACGCGGTCGATCTGTACCACCCAGCTGCGCTGCATCTGCAGCAGTTCAACCAGCACTTCGCCATGGCATGTCGCTGTTTTTGCACATCATGCTAGGGGTTTGAGATCTGCCTCGTATAACAGTGAGGTACAGCACTAGGAGTGTGCGGCTTGCGTGCATGAATGGCATGTGCAGTATCAGGGGTTCGACGCGTAATTGGCTGCGGGACGCACGGTCAAGCAGCGCTCGACTGCCTTGAGGACGGTCTCGATCTCGTCTCGCGCCGCATGACTTATGGCCGCCGCCGCCGACGACTCTGCCCTGTGTGGTGCCACCATGCAGATGGTTTCGTCTCACTATGACAAGCGGGCTTTCCGACCCAGATGTGTCAGGACTCAAAGAGGAGCAGCACAAGGCTGAGGGGCAGCAGCATGTCGTGTTCACACTAATGGCAGCATCATGCACACGATTGCCTTTTGAAATTGAAGATGTACAGCTTTATCTCCAGCTGTAAGGCCGCTCGGTCTGCCTTGGAGGAGTTTGTGTTTGTTGCTTTCGACCTGCTGGCGGCGGAGGAGTCAAACCTGAAGCTCCGTAGCGAGGCGTCCACATCGCCATCCCAACGGCGCAACGCTGCGATGCATCCTTGGCGGGGCAGCCCTTGCCCCAGCAGCAGCACCGGGTCGTCCGTGCCCACGCCACCCTTCAAGGACGCGCCCACACCGCCTGCAGATCGAAAAGGGATGTCTCAAAAACCAGTTGACGGTTGTTCGACTGATCAGACACTGCACTTGAAGCGAACTGATTTCGACCGTGCCGGGCGCCAGCACGATGAGAAGTCCGTTTTTGTATGTATACATATAAGAAACAAAGAAAAAGTTCACTTCTCGCGGACGCCTCTGCCGCCTGCTTTCCGTGCCTGCGGCACTGATGTCTGCATTGAGGCCACGCCCTTCGTCAGCACAGCTGTTCCAGGCCTGCTTGCGCTGTCGCCAGTGCCGCCCCGTTACGCGGCAGAACAGAGCAGCACTGCATTCTTGCCTGTGCCGTGATGCGCGCAGCCCAGATGAAGAACCACAACCTTGTCGGATTTGATGAGATACGAGGAAGACGCAGCAGAAGAGCACGTCGTCGTTCGTGGAGAAGTCACAGATGACATTTTGCCAGCTCGAAGACAGAGCACATCGAACTGTAACCCCGAATGCGAGTCAGCGCACTGTTGGCGGCGCTGATGTCCAGCAGGGTGACGTACTCCACGAGGGCAGAGGCGTCCAGCGGACGCGTCCAGTGCTCGGGCCGTGTCGCGGGCACCGAGCCAGCCGTGGAAGCCTTCCCAGCCGCTGCTGCCGCCTTCCCCGCTTGCATCTCCTGCGCCACAGGGTACAAGATAGCTCAGAAGGCAAGGGCCAGCCAGAGTGCACGTCTCGAGCCTGTAGGCATGACTCAGATGCTGGATCGCTCATGCAGAGGCATGACACAGAGCTCTTAAGACTTTAAAATCAGAAGGGACTGACTACGAAGTCGACGAGCTGTGCAAGAAAATGAGTACTGCACAATTACTGGTCACAGGCTGGGAGCGTAATAGTAAAGCAATTTCAGCAGTCGATGTCCTCACACAAGCGTACATGTGACTCACTGTGCAAGCTGGGCATTCGTACTCAGTTTCGCAGTGTTGGCATTTCAGGGTTTGAATGCCGGCGCACACCTCAATGTGGCGCTCCAGAGCCTGCTTCTCCGCGAGCGCCTCGACGAGCTCCGTCTTGGAAGCTCTAGCGTGCTGTGTGCTTGGCTTGCCGCCCGGTGACGGCGATGTGAGGTCCATCACCTGTGAACAACGAGACATACATTTCACAAGTTTGACGATGACACTGCACCACATGGTCGTGCCCAATGAGGGCAGGTTATGAGCATAACCATGATGCCCTTGCATACAGCAGCCTGTTGGAATGAGGGATGGCTCGCCTGCAGAGGATCGGCGTTTGAGGCATCTGCAGCTCCATCTGCCTGCTGCTGCAGCGACGCCAGCACATGGTCTTCTGTTAGGTCAATGATCACTGCAGGCATCGCAGCTGTGTCGGCGTCCCTGCAGCTTCAAGAGGGAGAAACAACTTTACATCTACAGCTTCAGCACTTGCTTTCACAAGTGCCACCCACATCCGGCCAATGACATGGCAGCCTCTTGTGCTGCGCCAGCAAGAACGAGCACTGCACTGCCTGCACAAGGTCCAGTACCTCCCATGACAAGAGTGCGGTGCAGAAAGCCGACAAAATTGCAGTTGATCAGGGCTGGAGGCGTACTGCCTGGCGCGTTTCGAGGCACGTCCTTGCTGCTCCGCCCCGTCCGCAAACACAGCCGGCGCCGCCGCCTGCTGCGTGCTCGCTGTCTGGTGCTTGACGACCGCCGACCATGCTGCCGCGTGCAGCAGAGGCCTTCCAAGTCGTGCGATTGCGATTTGTGCCGCAATGTTCTCAGCGCTGGCAAGGATGCTGCCGTCGACCACACAACATGCTCCGCATCAACGAGGCTGGCTCACTGAAAGTGTTGCATTCAGAGGTGCACATGTACGGGCTGTGGACAGACTATGCACAACTGCAGCCAGCAGAAGACCCGAGTGACCTGAGGCGCCAGCAGCCGACGCTGAAGCAGAGGTGGCCGAGTTGCGGTGTCGCAGCGGCGCGGCAGCCGCACGCTGCCCCGCTGGCGGCACCGCCGCCTGCTGCGACGGCTTCACATCGGCCGCTGCGTGCGTCCGGGGTGCGTTTCGCGGGAAGGCGCGGCTGCCCGCGCTTGTTTTGCTGCGGCTGCCACGCTGCCAGCGGCGCCCTGTGCCGGCGGGATGGCTTTGTGTGCTGTTGCTGCGACGATTCATCGCCGATGAGAGCGGAAGGTAGCATGCCTACTTCGTCGTCGGCGGTGAGGTCCACCACTGCTGCGGCTGCTAAACCCATGCTCGCCGGGGCGTCAAAGCAGCACAGCGCTGATCAAGCAGCTGTTGCCCTGCAAACTGGCAGCAAACACGAAACATGAAGTCCAGAAGGCTTCAGGTTTGATTTTGATGCCAGATCTTCTGCTGATGATATATTGAAGCAGGAGGCGATATGTTCGCCTCGTGCCGGACCTGCTTCGCTGCCAAGCACCGCATGACGCCGCTGACCCATTTCCGTGTGTCTGAATTGACCCTTCAGGTGACGTTGTGGCGGATCTATTGCTAACAACACAGCGATGCTGATGGGCACTCGCTTACCTGCCGGTTGCTCGCAGTGAAACACTTTCGGCGTCTCGAACCAGCGTTGCGATCACGATACAGAAGCCTCTACAGCCGACAGGTTGAAATAAGAGACACGAAAAGAGAGTGGCGTAAAAAATATTTCAATTTGATAAAAACCTCGGAGGTTTCAAAAAATATGGTCCCGAAAAGTGCAGCACGGACAGCATGGGCGATCGATGCGCAAAATACTTGTTCTCTCGCGTGTGCAAATATCGACTGAATGACTGCAACGACACTCGCTCCACTCGCATTGTGATTGCTGAGCCGCGCCAGGCTGAGGCAGAGACAAGCTTGCGTGGCGAGCATTTGACAGTCAGGAGGATCGCAGCTCCCAGGCCATCACGTCCACGCTCTTGGTGTGTGTCTCCAAATAATTGATTCATCTCATTGATTTGTCTGGACTGCGCTGGCGGCGCTCATATGCCATTCAGCAAGGACCTTGCTCCGACACGAGAGGCAGCCTCGCAAAGCTGCCTCAGCAGCTGCCTGGCGCCATGAGGCTCAGGCCATCTAGTGGCAGTGATAAATAGGCTCATGCATCCATGGCTGTCGCTCCTCTGCGCGCTGGCCGTCGCATATCGTACATCGGCAGCGTGGGTCCCAACACATCGGCAGCGTGGGTCCCCAGCCTGGGTCCGAATGCCTGCTTGTGGCAGCGTCCTGCTGCGAGCAGTCAGACACAAAAGCGGCCAGTTAGCTACCTGTCATGCATGCGCACTCAGGTACTGCGCAAGCAATCCTCTCAACAGCATCAGCTCGATGAATTTTCATTCGAAGGCATTCTCCTGCCGAGGCATCGCAATCCATGGTAATGCTGTCTTCCTTCCATATATCCTCAGCGATGCTGACATTCAGGGCACACGCGACCTGGTAGCGATGCTTCGCCGGCTGCCATGACACTGAGGCGGGACCCCTCACTGCTCGCCAGCATGGCACAAGTCGCTGCAGTGGTGGACCTCACCGCCGACGACGATGACGATGTCGGCATGTTGCCGCCTCCAGGTCCCTCCTCCGTTTCTCCTCCTTGAGCCGAAACGTTCACGCGCCGTGGTGTTGCTGACCATCCGCCCTGCATGCAACACCCACAGCTGTCGCGTCTCGGTCTGCATGTCATTGCAAGGTCACGCAGCACAAACGTCTGTCGTTTTCGTGCTTTGAGGATGTTGGCAGTGCTCTATCGCCTGTGCCGCATGTCTCAGAAGCTCGATGCTTGTGGCAGACCGTCGGGCACCAAAGCGCCGCAGTACGGTTGGACCCGAGGCCGGCTCCTCATCAGCGCCGGTGATTATCGATGACGGGCCGTCGCAGCAGCAGCACGCCAAGCCTGCGTTCGACTGCCGTGTTGCCATGCCGCGGGCTGCGGGCCTCGGAGGCGGCTCGCCCAGCAAGGGCGGCAGCCGGCGGCCAGGCGGTCGGCAGGGCGCGGCGCTGGCGAGGCTGCCGCCGTGGCATAACAAGCACGGGATGCCGCGCATCGCGGCAGAGCTCAAGGCGCTGACGTACGCCGTCGCCGCCGGGCAGCTGCCACAGGTAGGTTTTTAGGGCGTGATCTCCTGCGCCATCTGGGTCTGCGAATCAGACGGCAACTGTCGCCACTCGTTGAACTCTCATGGCCGTGCTCACGCCCTACTCTTCAGTGTTTATGCAACGACTCTGCTCTCTCAGAGTCTGCAAGACATCTGCTGCAAGTACTGTGGCAGGCTGGGGAGAAGTGATGATCCTGAGTTTCTGTTTGCTGCAGCTGGTGGAGTCGCCAACGCTGCCGGATCCGAACAACCTGTTCAAGTGGCACGTGAAGCTTCGTGGCTTCGATGACAGCTGCCCTGGTGTGCGGGCCGATCATTAAGTCACCTGTTTGCTGAGCTTTTTGCATTCGCAACCACCTACGCTGCATGTACTGAGTTTGTTCCATGTGTGTATGCCCCGTGACAGCACGCTGTGTATCTTGCTGTCGGATGAGTCCGCATCACCGCCTTTGCTTGCCTTTCATGCCAGCCAAGCTGCGCATGTGTTGCTCGCTTCTTGTTGGTTTTCTCATGCTGCTTGCTGGCGCGCAGGCGGCCGCAGGCTGAACCACGACCTGCGCAAGCTGGCGCAGCAGCATGGGCAGGACCACCTGCTGCTGGAGGCGGCATTCCCGGCCATTTACCCCGTCGAGCCCTTCTCCCTGCACATCGTCACGCCGCGATGCATCCCGTACGTCTGCGCCTGCCTGGTTTTCGCCACGCATGTGTTCCTGCTCGAGCCAGCAGCGTGTTGACCAACCTTCAGCGCCTGAGGTACACACTGCATGTGCATTCCATGCACATGCCCTAGAGTGGTTTGTGATCCTCTGGCACCACATGCCCAGGCTTCATCAATCCTTCAAGCTGCAGTAAAGTAAATCACCGAGCAGAGTTTTCTGTTCACGAAAGTTGACCATTTGCACCTTCTATTCACAGGTCCAGCGGCCACATCACCAGCGGCGGCGCGATCTGCCTGCAGGCGCTGGCGCCTTCAGGCGGGCCCAACAACTGGCGCCCGGACTACTGCGTGGAGAGCATCCTCAATACCGCCATCACCAACATGTGCGACTTGTTCTTTGGGGCTTTTAGGTTTGGGGCTTTTAGGTTTGGGGCTTTTAGGTTCAGCCCCAAAAGCCTTCCCGCAGCCTGTTTGCCATGCAGCGCCTGCATGCTTCAGGCTGTGGCAATGAGCAGTTACTATGTGTGGTTGCAGAACCGCATTTCCATTCGTCTGCAACCCGCTCTGCCGCTGATACTGCCGCCAGGAGCTCCATTTCGGTGCTATTTCCAATGCCGTTTGTGCTGCCGCTCCTCTCCAGGCTGCACTGCGAGTCGCTGCGAGTCAGCGGCGACATCCTGGGCGGCCCGCTGCGCCTGGACTGGCGATTCAGCAAAGGGGTGCTCTCCGCGTTCAGCGAGGTGCGCGATCGGCCACAGTTGAAATTCGTTTGTTCATACTTGTGGCTCCTGTGCTGCAGCGTTCGCGATTTACTTGTTTCCTCCTTGTGGCTCTTTGTGCTGCACTGCAACCAGGGTGCACATGTGGCGTAGCTACACATGAGCAACGCTTGCATTGAGCGTCTGCAAAGTGCTTGGATCCTGCATGCAGGCGTCTGCCCGCAGCACGTTCAGCCGTGCAGCGTACCACCACGGCTGGAACGCCTTTGTGGACAGCGAGGCATGCGTCCCTCAGCAGCCTCTGCCGCAGCCGGCGCCGCAGCTCGTGCCGCAGGCAGCAGCAGCGGCGGCTCGGCTGGTGGCGCAGCAGCAGGCGCAGCGGCCGGCGCAGCAGCCGGCGCAGCAGCCGGCGCGGCCGGTGCAGCGGCCAGCGCAGCAGGCTCAGCGGCCTGCGCAGCACAGCGCCCGAGCAGCGCGGCCTGCAGGTGTAATGATATGCAGGGGCATGCTATGTTTGTAGACCTGCAACTGCCATGTCGTGCTACACAAATGTTGGCACGTTTGGTGCTGTAGATCTGAAAGTCTGGAACGACCTGAATGTTGCCGTCCATATCTCGTTGCTTTTCTGTTCTCTCAGGTCTTGCCAAGATGGCACAATCTGATATTGCGCTGTTGTTCCGCAGCTGCAGTCGCTGAGCTGGACCCAGACAACTCCATCGTCGGCAGGCATGCGGCGCCGCCGGCAGCACGGCAGCGGGCGGCTGTTGCACGCCAGCACGCCTTGGTGTCTGCTCATGCGTCTGCCGCCGGTCTCAAAGCTGCAGGTGCGCTGTGTGCCAGGCACTGTGCACATGTGGCAAGCCCAAATGGCTGCACAAGCTTGCTGTTCTTTCGCAGGTGCTGTGAGACAGAGGCATGTCCTGTTTTAACTGAGTTTCGAGCTTGCTAGTGTGGAGCTGGTGACATTCGCGGCAGCTGCCGTGACCAAGTACGCTTCTGCCGCTTTCTAACGACCCAAGATTCAAGACTGCAGGCGTGGCGGGCTGCTCGGCGGACGGCGGTCGCCTGGCGGGCACGCCGCAGGCATCAGCAGCATCACCCGCTTCGGTCGAGAGCGAGGCGCAGCAGCCGAGCCGCGCTGCCAAGCGCACCAGGCGGTGCGTCCTCAGCACTACAGGATCATGGTGGACTGCCAAATCTGGTCGTATTCCATTATTATTGCGCCTGGAGCCATTCTTCCAATTGCATGCATGCAGCGCAGCACCTCTCCTTTGCTTGACAACGAGAGGAAGCTGCCATGTCCTTGGCTGCATGGATGCACTGGATCATGCCACCAATTGGTGAACCCGAATTGATAAGGTTTTGTCTCGCTGGGCATGCAGACAGGCCGACACAGCCGCGGCGCACGCAGTGGACATCGATCTGACGGATGATGTGGTGCTGGAGTCGCTGCAGCAGCGGGTAGATGATGCCGAACATGCAGCTCATGTCGCGGCTTCGCAGGTAAGCCAGCCATTCTGCATTGGTCTGTACTGTATGTGCATACATGTGCTTGCCATGCGGTTGCAGATCCTGCCTCCGTCCAGTGAGCGCAACACTGTGTGGCATAGCACTGCCATCGGTTGTCAGGGTCTTGATAGACACAGTAGCCTTCACAGGTGATGGACCTGACGTCGGCGCTAGATGACGATGCGCCGAGCACACAGCGTGCCGATGCCGCCAGAGCGGAACTCGCCAAGGCGGAGGCAGAGAAGCAGGCGCTGTTACGGCAGATCGAGGTGCGCACCTGCATTCAAACCCTCTGCTTTCTGTTTAGCGTCAGGATAGTGTTCGTTGTCCCTTCAAGTCAATGTCTCGAGGTGCGCACCTTACTCCTCGTTCTCAAGCAGATCATGCACCCGCACGCACGTGCATGTGACAAGATCAGGCTTGTGGGCCTGCAGCGGTGTCGGCTTTGGTGTTGCTACAGCATCAGGAGCACCAGCAGCAGCCCACTGGCACCGATGGTACCGTCTAGCTGCTCCTTCGCCAATGCTTCCTCGTTCTGGACCCCATCCCGCGCCACGTAATGCAGGAGATGCGAGCCGAGAAGGAGGCGGCGGCGGCCGAGACGGCCGCGGCTGCAGGGCTGGTGCTTGCGCCGCGCCCCGCCCACTGGACGCCGCCGCAGGACGCCACCGCCCTCGTGGAGTATGTTGGACATGAGCGCCACCGAGGGTGCGTGGCAGACATGCAGTGCACTCTTTACTTTGACGAGTTTCCCTGAAACTCACGGATTAAACGTCCTGTCGGAGGTATGTCTGACAGCAGTCCACTTCCGATTGTGGACAGCATTCTGCCGCCGCTGCTGCCGCCGCTGCTGCTGCCTCGTGGCATTACAGTGCAAGTCACCTTGGCATCTCGAAAGTGGACTGACAGCAAAGCTGATTAGCAGTGATCATTTGTGATGTCCCTTTCATTATGTTGCACATTGCGTGCCCCGCTCGCTTATTGCACCCTCATTTCGAGATTGATCTCCAGACTCGGGCGGCAACATGGACGAGGAAGCTCTGGAGCCGCTGCTGCCCTGCCACCATGCAATACTCGCAACCTCCATCCTCAATGAGTCGAACTGGCGGGTTCTGGGCTCGAACAAAAATCCCCTTCCACCTGCAGACGGCGCGGACTCGGGCGGCGACGTGGACGAGGAGGCCCTGGAGCTGCTGCTGGAGCAGGGCGCTTGCCGCGCAGACGGCATCCTGGCGCTGCGCCACTGCCATGGCGACCCAGACGCGGCACTGGACTTCCTGGTCGACTGTTTTGCCACCAAAGTGTCTGCCGCGGAGCGCCTGGCCACCGCGGAAGCAGAGTGCGCAGCCCCTAGCCTGGAGACCAGAGTCGACATGCTTCATGCTGCTGCACACCCGTCATTTTGAATATCAGGGAATATCAGTAGAAAAACTTTATCTGCCACAGGCGAAAACTTTTGCCTGTTCTGAGAAACGCAGGTTGTTGCAAATAGCCGGCTGCTGCTCAGTGACAAGTGTTGCTCAAACACACAGTTGCTGGTCGCATGGTAAAGTCAACTTGAGTGCAGGCAATTGTGACGTGGTTTGCGTCTGGGTTCCCATGTTGCAGAGCAGAGCGGGCTGCGGCTGAGGAGCGGCGCGAGGCGCGAGACGAGGTCGAGGCCGCCCTCAAGGCAGTCGAGCGCTGTGGCGGGGTAGGTCTCGCAAGTTCACTCTTAGCTCTACGGTACACTATGGTCCAGCCTGAGATTCTGGATACGACTTTGACAGCCATGCTCATACATCCCACACCTGTGTTTCCAATCAATGGACATCCCACGCACCTGCCGGTATTGCTCTTGCCAGCTGCGGCTGCACACGAGAGCGCGTGACCAATCGTTTTTGCGTCCTGGCTGACTGCAGGTGCCGCGCAGCCGGGTGGTGCAGATCGTCCGTGTCCAGAACCTCCGCCTGTGGACAAAGGTGGGCCCCAAAGCATGCGTGCACAGCACAGGTCACAGCCAGCCGCAGCTGCAGAAGCGTCATTTTAGAGTCCATTTGGCATTTTGGGAAACAGGTGGCGGTGAATGGGCCACATGTCAATCTTGGTGTTGTGCTTCCGTGAAGTACATCATCCGTCGGAATGAGGTCGTCGAGCTGGCCGGCACCGCCCACAGTCGGGAGAGCTTCCTCTTCCATGGCAGCAATTCTGGTGCGCCGCATCTCGCTTTCTTTCGGATTATGCATGCTGTCTTCGTCGTGCACGGGCCTGCTGGCAGCATGCTCCCTTGACAGCGTCTTGCAATCCTTCCACAGCAAGGCTTGCACGAGAAAGAGAACGGGTTGATGGCACGATAGCCAAGTGTTTCATCGGGCTCTGGCAAATCCATGTGCACTGGTTTGACTGACATTTGTCTAAACCCTGATACCGCAGGAGTGCTGGAGCTGGTCACGCGCGAGGGCTTCGACATCCGCGTATCCAACCTGGGGGGCTCCCTCGGCGCGGGCACCTACTTTGCGGAGCACATCTCTTACTCCCTGGCCTATGTTGTCAGGGTGAGCTGCGGTGCTGTAGCATTCATTTTCGCGGTGCCTGCCCCCGCCTTGTACATTTCGCTGCCTGCACTGCTGGCCGGTGTGCATGCATGGGGTGCGGGTTATGTTGAACGGACGTACTCAGCAGTCGCATCTGTGTGAAGCCAGAGTCGCAACTCAATGGTTGCGTCTGCAGAATTGTCGAGCCTTCAGTTCACGTTGCCGCAGGGGATGCCGGTGCCGGGCGGGCAGCCGCCACTGATGACGGCGGTGGCGTGGGCGGACGCCGACGCGGCGCAGGCGGCCCGCAACGCCGCCGCCGCGCTGCAGAGCTACCAGCAGGCGCAGGCGGCGCTGAATGCGCAGCAGCAGTCGTTCCAGCAGCAGCAGGCGTACCGGCACCAGCCGTACCAGCGGCCGGTACAACAGCACCAGAAGAGGCTGCCTGGCCCGCAGGTTGGGGGACCCTTTGCCGGCGTCGCCCTGGACTGGCCTGTGCCTATGCTACTCACCGTACACACACGGTTTGCAGGAAACATTGGGAGGTGTCCAGAATGTGACTGCCAGGCATGTCACGAAGGCCAAAGCAGTGCAGCAGTAAACTCAGATTGCCAGACGCCAGGCTGACACCCCACTCGTGTCTGCCGCACAGCTGAACACGACCTGGCACCCGCACCCCGCCTACCAGCAGCAGTACCAGCAGCAGCTCGCGCAGCAGCAGGCGCTGCAGCAGCAGCAGCAGGCGCGGCAGCGGCAGCAGCTGCGAGCGCAGCAGCAGCAGGTGGCGACGTTGCTGGCGAACGCTCAGCAGCTGCAGAAGAAGGCGCAGCAGAAAGCGGCCAAGGCGGCGGCCGCGATGTCGCCGCGCCGCAAGAAGAAGTCCAAGGACGACTCCCGGCAGTCCAGTGAGCTGTGCCGCCCCAGCTGCTGTTTCAAAGTGCTGCTACTGGGCTGCTGGACTGCACCATGCTGACCCTCGTGCATTGCGCAGCGCTTTGCCCTGCACAGGACGCTGTTGCTTGCAGCGGCCTCACATGTGCAGCCAACAACGCACAACCCGGTCACTTGCTCCACTGGTCGACCAGCCGTCAGATCATGCAGCAATCACAATGTGTCAGGGTCCGAAAACCCTGACACATTGTGCCGCCAATATTGTGCGCTGAAATTCAGGCGTCGTCCGGTCGCCCGGCGGCAACTGCACCATGATGACGCTGTGCCGCGTCACGCTCGGGCGCGTTGTGCCGGTGAGAATGTTCGACTTTTGCAGCAGTCATCACACGACATTTGCCATTGTCGACACATGAAAATCTCACTCTCGGAGGCTCTGCCTGGGACCCTCACGACACGCCGCAAAACTCTGCATAGGTCACGACACCTTGCGGTTCAACATATGCCACCATCTGTTCACTCTGCGGTGCACGCCTCGTCAAAAGTGTCCTCCTGGCGGAACAGCGACGCGTCCGTCATATCCTTATGGCTGGCAAGAAAGCTCACGGAGTGACTGCTAGCTAGCAAATAGATTCGAGTTGACGCTGTGCTTGGTGCAGGGGAGCATGAACCTGCGGCGCCCGCCGGCGAATGCCGACAGCACCTCCGGCAGTGCCATCTACGCGGTACGTGCATCCTACAACTACTCACTGTGTCTTGATGCGAGCACACTCACTGGCGGTAAGCTGGTTCTAAGCGTTCAAACCCCAATCGGCGTGTATTGCGGTTGCCCTCACAGTTCAGGTCTTTCACCCTTGAGCTGGTCTATTTCCAGCATGTCATCCAGAGCTGGATCCTCAGGTTTGTCGTCTTCTTGATGATGGAACTTCCTCCTTCATGTCTAGTGCTCTGCCTCCTCTTGCAGGTGTACGACAACTTCCAGGCGTACCCGGAGTATATATTGTGGCTCACACCCCAGTGAGCGCACTTTGGCCGCAGCCAAGGCGCTGCACCGCCTCGAACACGCAAATATGATGCTTTGCGACATGGTCGACGGTCGAGGGAACGCCGGCTCAGGCAAGGCTGGAAGCGCTGGGCTTGGCCCTGGCGGCCTGCCGAGTAGGCTGCGGGACCGCAGGGGCGTCACCGCCGCTGAAGAATGAGTTGCGGTGGCTATAATCCACAGCGACTTTTTTTAGGTAGGATTCACGAACAGAAGTGGCTCTGCTGGAGATTAGGAATGCGGCAGGGCATCGTTTTCAGGCTGCGTATATATCTAGCGGTAGTTCGGTGAGCCGCTGCGCAAGCGGCTGGCACGTATTCTGTGCTTTGGGCATTGCTGGAATGGCGTCGCGGTGTCGATGGCGTGTATCATAGGGATTTGAAGGTGTGATTGCAGCTTGAATAGCGTGTGGCTGCACCTGCACCCTGATGTGAACGGCTGGGGATTTCTTACTGTCGTTCCGGGCAATGTGAATTTCACGGGACGCAAGACTGACAGGTGGGTGCGCTCCGGTGCGCCTGTCCATTGCCAGCTTGCCAGACTCGGACTTTTCATAGTGGCTGCAGTCCGTAATCAGATGACGCTGCCAAACTTCGCCAAAAAAGTTTGCTTGGGTGCTTTGCATTGGCAAAGCAGGCACCACGGACATCGCCTTTCATCTCGGCGCCACACCGCACTTGGTCAATGACATCTGCTCACGTACTTCCCAATCAATTTCAGTGTGCCTCGGATGCCCGGGCGAAGCACACTTGCTGCTGGGCAATGATGCCAGCCATCCGACACGAGACTCCACTCTGCTGCCGCTGCACTGTCAGCAGATGGCTTCCCTTGGCATCAGAAGTGCATACGCGTTTCAGGCCTCATGTCTCTTGACTGTGTTATCCGCAAGCCAGCCTGATTGGCAGTGCGCCAGCTGAGTTGACTATGAGGTGGGACCGCTCCACGTGTAATTTTGAGTTAGTAACTGACATAGGCTCAGCAGCTACTGCAGCAGTGGTGGACCTCTGGACGACGACAACTTGGTTGTCTCATTGGCAATGAGAAAACCTTGCCGCCAGTGCCCGTCGATGATGAGCCGCCACAGTCGCCGCCGGTCCCGCAGCAGCAACACACAGAGCTGCCAGGCCAGCAGAGGGCGTTGCTGGCGCCGCTGCCGCCGCGGCAGAACAATTGCGGGGGCGTTGCGCCTCGCCGCGATGCACAAGAAGGCACTGGCGCACGCCGCCGCCGTCGTGAAGCCGCCAAAGCTGGCGGCACCGCCGCAGGCCGGAAAGCGGGCGGCTGCAGCGCGCCTCAGCACCTGCGTCAGCATCGGCTGCCGGCCCCTCAGGCTCCACTGGTCTGCTGGCTGGAATGCTGCTCTGACACTTTTGAACTGGCGCACCTGCACACCAGACCACTTGAAATACCGCCCGCCGCGCCGCTCGCAGTAGAGATTGACGCTACAGATGAGTTCGTGCCGGGTACGCTGTAGCAGCGGGCGCAAAAAGCCGTAGACGCCGCAGATGCTGCGGCTCTGCAGGCAAGTCCGAGCTTTCCGACCTCCGAGGCTCTGACTGTCGCTGCTCTGCATAATTCTACCCCGCCTGTCTCTTCGAGCTCTATATATGGACACAACCATATGTGGCGCTCCATCCTCAATGTTGTGTTTCTTGGGCATGTTAGGTGATGAACCTGACGTCAGTATCGCCAGGCAACCGCCCAAGCCCACAGCGCGCTGAAGCCACCAAGGCCGAGCTCGTCAAGGCGCTTGCGGAGAAGCGGGCGTTCGAGCGCATCAGATCCAGGCGCACACTGTCATGCAGAAGTTACCTCATTAGCACCGCTCAGATTGGCTGGCTGCCACTTCCGCGGTCTGCGACCGCTGCAATAGTCCTGCACTGAGTGCTCGTCCCCATATAGGGGAAGAATCCTGCTATGACTTCACGCCTGTGCTTTCTTCCAGTTGAGCTGCTCGAGGCAGAGGATTAATGCCTGTGCATGAGCGACCTGCTTTCAGGCCATGCTTGTGCTGAACGTGCAGGTTAGCGCGATTGATGCATGCACTCTGAACGATCAGCAGAGTCCGCCAAACTGAATGCGATTCCTCTGCACTGGCCGCAGGAGATGTGGGCTGAGGCGGCGGCGGCGGTGGCTGCGGAGAAAGCAGCTGCGGACGCGGCGGCTGAGAAGGCAACGGCGGATGCCGCAATGGCATCGGGGCCGGTGCTTGCGCCGCGACCTGCTCGCTGGACGCTGCCTCTGGACGCCTCCGCCCTCGCAAAGTACGTCACCCTGCACATGGGCAATATAGCGGTGCAATGGGATCCCCTCGGCAGGTCGAAAAAGGAACTGCACGACCACTGTCAAGGCAGTAGAGTGAGCAGCTCGCAGCTGGACATGACACTCTGTTAGGCTACCTGGGAAGGGCAGCCTTTCGTATCACGCATCATGCACACACCGCATGCTGCTGTTCGAACTGGGGAATCAATTCCCCAGTGTCTGGCACTGCTGTGTGGCGTCGAATAAACCTGCGATTGCAAAAGACCCTGTGCTATGGCAGAGATTGATTATGTCTGCATGGCGCCGCGCCGGGCAGAGCGGGCAGCGGCGGAGAAGCGGCGTGCGGCACAAGAGGAGGTCGAGACCATCCTCAAGGCGATCAAGCGATGCGGCAATGTGCGTCATGCAACACCTGCGCTCAAAGCTCTCATGCTCTTCACAGGCCAATTGCCGAGACAGTTCCACGTTATTATGTCTGTACAACACTGTCCTATTCACATGCCACACGCGGTCAGCATGATCTTCCTTTGAGCACATAGCTCCCAGCACGTTGATGATTTGCTGACTGTGTGAACTTCACCGCCGCAGATGCGGCGCAGCCGGGTGGTGCAGATCGACCTCGTGCAGAACCTGCGGCTGTGGACCAGGGTGAGCCTGGAGGCATGCATGAAACATGACTCTCGTGCCTTCCAGCACGTGCGACTGCTGTTGATCATCGGCAAAGCCGGCTTCCTGAGCAGCATCTGCAGATGTCTCCGCACCATCGAATGCGCCGATGACACGGCCTGATAAGATTTCTGACTAGCATCAAAGGTACCACGCAGTACACGCAACAGAAGCTTGCGTCGGTGCCGGCCTCCACTTCGACTCCCATCTTGCTGGCCCTGCCCCATGATGTGAGGTTTGTGCCCGGCCATCAGTCATGGTGAGCGCGGCTGTCACGCATCGAGAGGACCCTGCTGACACACGACGGCCTTCACCATCTCACGTGCCCTGCCGCAAGCGCGCTGCTGGGGGTGCCGCTTCCGGGAGCGGGGAAGAAGCAGCAGGCGGCGGCGCTGGCTGGGCCGGTGACGGCGGCGTCTCGGGCGGCTGCGCAGCAGCTGCAGCAGCAGCAGGCACTGACGACTCTGCAGCAGACGTTCAACGTGCAGCAGGTCGTGTCGCAGGCCCTGGCGGCACCGCAGGTGGGTTTGAGTGTCGTTTATATGCACTGTGAGGGGGGCAGTGTACACTTTATCCGATTGATATTTGATTCATCCTAGAAGGGCACCCTGGCATGCCGTGACCTCTTCACAAGCCTCCCCCTGAAGGGTCTGTGACTGTGCCGATGCCTTGTCGAGGTCCAGGTCGAGTCGAGGTCGAGGACGTGTAGATCCAAAGTCGAGGTCGAGGACATGTAGATCCAATTTTCGAATGCCATAATCACCAATATGTGCTCGAGTGTGCAAATGTGTCATGCCTCAGATACACTGGATGTTGTCAGGGTCAATTTCAAGACTGCTTTGCCCAATTTCCTGTGCAGCCGACCCCCTGCTTCTCTGCCCTGCAGATGTACACCAACGCAAGTGCCAAGTACCAGCCACAGCAGCCGCCGCAGCCGGCGCCGCCGCCCGTGCCGCCGAAGCCGTACCAGCAGCAGCATCTGCAGCGGCAGCAGCAGCAGGCGGCGGCAGCGCAGGGGAAGGCACAGAAGCTGCAGGAGAAAGCGCAGAAGCTGCAGCAGAAGGCTCAGGCGGTGGTGGCTGGCACGGCGCCGCAGGCCAAGGGCCGCAAGAAAGAAGGAGCAGGAGAAGACGGATGACCCCCGGCAGTCCAGTGAGTGCTGCACCAACCATCCGTTAGTCAGCTGCCTGCGCTGCATCAGCCATACCTTCAGTGACGAACTGTCAAAGCTGCACTGCACGGCTTCAGCGTTGCATGCTGTCCCATGCGTGCCACCAAAGCGCGCCACTGTACGGGGTCTCCGTCCGATCCTGACCCATGTAAGCACCTCGATCATCACTTTCACCAGCCCAGCATGCGCCAGCTGCAGCGTATTCTAGCATTCTGATTTCAGCGCACAGATCGCATGCTCTCTTTAATGGGAATGACTGTGCACAGGCACTATCCGGTCGCCGGGTGACAGCTACATCACGATGACGCTGTGCTGCATCATGCTCGGTCGCATCGGGACGGTGAGTGTGCGAGATCATGGAGGCCCCTACGGCTGATGATATGATGTCGTTGAGTGAATGTGCAGCTCACACGAGTAACGTCCCTCCGCAGTGGCTTGGCTATCTGTGCAAACCCAAATCGAGCCTGCAGAATAGAATGTCTTGTTATGCCTGCATCAACCTTCACTGGTACATCCTGTATATCGAGCTGCTCAAATTTGCAGCGTCGGCAGCACTCCTGGCTGAGCAGCAGCGGCAAGCCGCAGCCGCCTTTCCATCAGCGTCCGGCCTCGTCTACAGCCGCATGCGCGCATCTGAAATGGCAGATGAGCTAGGCGCTGACGAGGTGGTGCTGCCGGGACCGCTGCTCTGCATCGACCGCTCGATCTGCAGCCAGGAAACGCACGCAAGTGATTCAGTCACGTGTGACCACAAATCAGCGCGAGAGCTGGAGCTTGACACGGCACCCCGAGCGCACAATGTCATTGCAGGGCGCAACTGTAGTTTGTCGGCGGCAGCAGCCTCTAAAGAAGCAGCCATATTTCCGTGGAGCTGCGTGGCAGACGCCACTCAGGCCAAGGATACCAGACATTCACAAGTGGATGGGGATCGGGGTATTCACGCATTTGAAAGTGGAGTGGGCTTGGAATGTCGCGGAGCTCAGCGCGGCGCGGTGTTCCGCCGACGGTGCCAGGCGGGTGGTGACATCAGCACCCACATAGGGATTCAGCATGGACAGTGCAGCAGGCAAACGGCTGGCAATGGACTCACAAAGTCGCGGCGCTCGCGGGGCGGTGCTCCACCGGCAGCGTCCCGGCAACAAATTGTGCCAGCGACATCCTGGCACATCCTGGATTAGGGTGTCAATATTAGATCGGATGAGTAGCACTATTATGTCAGATTCGACTCACAAAGTCGCGGTGCTCGGCAGCGCGGTACTCTGCCGACAGCACCGCCACCGTCTCCCGAGCGTCGTCGAACTCATCCAGGTTCTGCTGCCGGTCGCGCCCCTCGCCGCTGTGGAACATGGGCCACTTCTCGTATTCGCGCACAAAGGCCTGCGGGGCGGGTGACGTACATTGCCCGATGTGAGGTTGCGCTGTTGCCAGCTCGCTCAAATTCACGGGGCTCGGAAGCTGGGTGCTCCAGCAGGTGTCATTAGCACAAGTCGTTCGACACATGACGATACAGCGTAGCAAACGCAACTTCCGGGCTGCACCTTCTAGTCCATCAGCTTGTCGTACTGGCGCAGCGTGCGATTCAGACCACAACGGTGTCGCGATTGGTGGCAGGCCCTTTCAACACTAACACGTGAGGGAAAACCCCAAAAGCTCTGAAAGAAGAAGCATCATCACCTTGTGCTGCTTGTCGTACTGGCGCAGGGTTCGGTCCAGCGGGTGGCACAGCGACGCGCATCCGCATTGCTCTGAGTTCGTTTGTATCGTCAGATGTAAACTGGATGCAAACATCAACACAGGGTGGGACCGCACCTTGCGCTCCATGAGCTTGTCGTACTGGCACAGGGTGCGGTCCAGCAGGTGGCGGATGGAGGTGTGGTTGGCCAGCATCAGGCCACTCACCCGGTGCGCTGTCTTCACGTATGGGCTCGCCCGCGCCAGCGCCACCTGCGGGAAGCAACAATGCTGGATTGTGCTGCAGCCTGGACAAACCGGTTCAGAGTTGCTGGAGGTGCAGTTGCCCTGTCGCCCGGCGCGCCGCCGCCACATAGAGGCTCGCGTGCGCCGGCGCCGCCTGCATCACACCGGCACATCACTCTCGAATACAAAAGACAGTCAGTGGAACAGCACTACCAACATGAACAAGCCCACACACACACTCTGAAATGAGCTGAACACTATTTGTCAGGATGTCACGTGGATGGAGGCGGTCTACTAAACCCTAAACCCTAAACCCTACGCGCGCCCAAACTGTGAAGCGCACCGTCTGCCGCTTCCCATCAAATCTGAATGATCCTGCCTCACGAGATCTGCCAGCATGTCACTTCGTCTCAGTGAGCTGAACTGTCATGCTGACATGGTCCAGCAAGCTGTCACCTGAATGGAGGCGGGCGCCCACTCGATGAAGCGTACCGTCTGCCGCTCGCGGATGGCCGCCAGGCTCTTGTGCACCTGCCCTGGGTCCACCTCCCCCTGCACATAGGTTACATCAAATGCGATTGAGAGCCAAACGCTAGCTGCAACATTGTCTTTGTAATCAGAAGGGCAAACGACATGAGTCGACAAACGACAATGCATGTGCACCGCGTTGGCACACGAGGAGGGAAACCTCCCGGAATGCTTGCCGAGCACAGCGGCGGCCATCGTTCGGATGCGCCAGCTGAGCACATTGGCTCCTCTGCGGGACAAACTCAAAGGTGCTAGCACGAAATCGGCTAGACCGAACCTGCACCTGGATGATGTGCAGCAGCGCGATGTGCTTGGCCTGCTCCGCCGAGCGGCGGCCGCCGGTGGCGTGCGCCGACACCATCGCATTGCGCTCCTGCAGCAGCCGCCGCTGCACGTCCAGCACCGTCGTGCGCCGCACCGTCTGTCAGCAGAATCGAGGTTTCGTCACAGTGGTTCTATCGCTTGACAGGTTTTAGAGCGCCTGATGAATGTTCGAACGATGTCTCGTCAGCAGCCATCACCGTTGCACGTCCAACCTGCATCGGAGCCTCGCCGCCGCACAGACATCGCGTTCTGCCACAAAACTTGGCATGAAGCAGAGAAGCACAGAAGGCACACTCAGGCGGACAAGGGGCCGGCCCGTGCTTCTGATCGCAGATTAGGGTCCGGAGTGCGACCCCGAAATGTCCCACCCCTCGGTTAGACCTCAGTCTGTAAAATGAAGCTCGGAAGCGCAAGCAGAGCAGGAGGCTCGCCTGCTGCGGGGCCGCGTCGCCGGCGCCGAACGTGTCCCCGGGCACCAACCCTGCCGCCGGCGTGCCAGGCGGCTGCCGCGTCGTTGCTGCGACGGCAGCCGTAGCCGGCGGCGCGCTGAGCGGCGTGTACCCGGCCATGAGGAAGTGGCAGCGCGGCAGCGGGATGAGGCCCGCCATCAGCCCCACCAGGCTGTTGTTCATGTATCCTGCGCGAAATTGTATAGATGTCGATGAGAGTTCATTGATTTCGAATCGAGAGAACCAGGCTGTCGGTCGTCCATCCTACAGAGTTCTCACATCTTCTGTGGTTGAGCATTCTGACTTGTTTCAACTGGAGATCGCGAAGGACTCACGGGCTTTCTGGAAACAGCAATGCCCAGACACGGCAGCTTCAGGGATCCTGCTCCGCAGAGGGGTTCATCAGGCAGCATGCAGCGTCACCGCTGCGCTTCAGCATGGATGTCAACACAGGGCAACAGGAAAGAGGAGTGCAGATTGTACCTGGATACCGCAGCGTGGCAGTTGAGGCCGCCATGACGGTAGCCACCAGGCTGTTGATGTGCTGCGCGCGCCAAGATGTGATATCAGAAGCGATTTAGAATGAGAATGGACTGAGCGCAAGGCACAGCAGGCACGCGACGCCAGTGGCGCACTTGGCATGTGCGCCTGAAGCCGCGTCACACTGCATCGGATGGTCTCATCTACTCAAGCAAGCGTATTGCACCAGCACCAGCGGCGATTGGAGTACCTGGAAACTTCGGGTAGCCGCATATTGCACCCACCTGTACGCTGGGGGTCTCCGTGCGCAGCTGCTGCGTCGCAATGCGGTTGAGCGCGGTGTTGTCCAACACCTGCACGGGTGCAGGCTCAGCCCGTTGTGGCGTCTTTGGTATCCTGTGATGATGCCCAGATCATGCAGAGAGCCCTGCTCTGCAGAGCGCCCTGCAGAGAGCCCTGCAGAGAGCCCTGCTCTGATCTCCTCACTCTAGGCTCCCATGCATCCTGTACACAACCCTCATAATACGCCCTCTCGGTCGTGGTCACGAAAAGCCTAAACCCTGAGTATGAACAACATGCGCACCACGACTGCGTCGGCGTCGAGCGCGAGCCGCTTGAGCGTCAGTACGCTGTTGTACGGCTGCACCACCACGTCGCTCGCGTCCTCGTTCTGATTGGGGAAGACGCTGCAATATCAAGCACATAGACGCTCAGCTGCTGAGTTTGTTTGGAGAGGAAGCATGTTAATGGATGGCTGCCCACCAGGTTGGTCGCGTCCTGCTTCTGTTTGGAGAACACACTGCGGCGCAGGTGAGCAAGATCTCTGACAGCCGGTGCTCACGGGTCAACGTCGAAATGGATTAAACAGCTGGCTTTGGCACAGCTGAATGTGTGCACCGTCGTCCTGGCGAATTGGTCCCCGGAATGCTGCAGCGTATGTTGAAGTGCGCTGAAGATTCAGCAAACGTATTGTTTGAACGAGCAGAACCCGCTTGGCAACAAGAGCGCTGAGGGGTTGTATAAACGGTGTCACCACTCACCTGAACGTCAGCTTTTTGGGATAGCGGTCCGCCAGCAGCTCCAGCAGATTGGAGCCCATGCTGGTCCCATGCCTCGACGGCTCCGAAATGCTTGGGAAGGGTTTGATGTGGTGTGCGGCATGACATCCTCACAGAGGTGCTATGCGGGTGCTTGCCAGCGCTCACCTGAACGTCTGCAGCAGCTTTTTGGGGTACCGGTCCGCCAGCAGCTCCAGCAGGTGGGAGCCCATGCCGCTGCCGGTGCCGCCGGCAATGCTGTGCGCCAGGCAAAACCCTTCCAGGCTGTCCGCGTAGCCTGCCTCCCGGTCTGCAGAGGAGACACCAGGTTGAAATTTGTATTCAATGGACTCTGTCCCCCCGGGCCGAATGCCGCTGCCGGTGCCGCCCGCGATACTGTGGGCCAGGGCTTCCCCGGCCTGTTCCCTTCTGAGCGTCAATGATCAAAACGCACACAGGTTTCTCACCGATCATGTCCAAGATGCCTTCTGGTGACTCCTCAGTCTGGCAGCTGCACCTCCATGAAACATCTCAATACGCAGAAACAAACGCAAAGCAGCACTTACGTCTGCATCTCAGCAACCATGCCCGGGATGTCCTCCAACCACAAGTCGGCCTGGTGGCACCCGATTGGCTTTCCATCCACTCATCATGAGTTGAAGTCAATCTAAGTCAGTGGAAAAGAGGCCAACACAGCGCACCAATCATGTCCAGGATGTCTTCTGATGATTCTTCCGACTGGTGATAGCCGGACGCCCAGTTGTTGCCGGCGCCGCCGCCGTGCGCCGACAGGAACACGTTCTCCGGGTTGAACAGGTGCCGGCACTCCCCGTTCTGGATGCCGTTGATGACCCTGCACCGGAGGATCGGCAGCATAGAGCAGGGGCTTCGTTCCAAAGCTCTGGCTTACCAGTGAGGCCGTGAAGGTACACAAGAGCTGTCGGAAGAGATGTGCGGCCCTCAACCTGGCTGCGAAACAAGTGGAGCATTGCATCTAAAGACTGCTGGACAGCGGCCGCTTTGGTGCGCTCTGGCATGGCACCGGACCGGTGGCACATGTCCTGTGCACGTTCATGTGGAACCCCATGCCACGCGTCTCTGATCTACATGCACCTCGGCTCCAGGTCCAGCAGCAAGGCGCGCGGCGTGTAGCGCCCATCATCCGCCTGGTAGAAGAACACCTCCTTGCAGTCGCCACCCTGCGTATTGAAAGGAAGAGCACAGCGAGTGACGAATCAGCAGCGGCTTTTAAGCTGCGAGGCACAACACGATCATGCTGAAGTGACGATTATATAAGCGGCGGTCCGAGCAGCAGGGATCCACAGTAGGATGCGTGGCATAAGCAGCCTCCGCGCGGAGCTCACCTCTGTGGCATAGTCCTGCAGGGTGCCGTCTGCGGCAATGCCATGCTCCCGGCAGAGCTGCGCGCATGGCAGGGAAACATATTCATGATGTGGCGCATGGGCACAGTGGCGTCAGGTTAAAGTGTCATGTCTGATCATGGATAGATCAACACAGTACCAAAAGAATCAGAGCCGCACCGTCTTCCAAAACTCGGTGCCAATTTGGTTTCCTGCCTGCCCGACCTGCAGCGAGATGATCTCGCGCGGCATGTCACGAAGTCCTGCTCCTCACGTCACATCACTCTCGATCGATTGCACCCGCAATCCTGATGGTCCAGCAGCTATCACGGGCCTGCAATAACTAGTTCAGGCACCCAGCCATCCGAGGGACTTTGGACAGTCTGCCAACGCCACTCAAAGCAGTCCGCCAGCAACACAACAGCCTAGACTTTTAAGGGTCGTGGCTAAGGTTGCTACATGCCGAATGCGGAGCTGTGCCGGCCTTTTGCAGCTGCTTGATTTCGAAGCAACCTCTGTCTGACACGGGGTCTGACAGAGTGGAACTTTGTCCGAACTCCAGCTCCTCCACCTTGTGCTTTATATTTATATGCGCATTATGAGTTTGCTTGGCGGCACTGAGTGAAGTCTCTGAGAGCCTGAGATGCCCTGCCAAACGCAGTTTGATCTGAACCAAGTCACAACAACTGGATCACAATCACAGCACTTGGGGTTTAACCTTCAACTAGGCTCTGCGGATCAGTGAATGCCAGGGCTGGCATCAATGCTACAGTACTGCTGATGGCCTGGCGTACGGACTCAACGGGGCAACTCGGAGGCTGTATCCCTGCATGCGCCTCCAGATGCGCCCGTGCCAATGCGTTTGGTCTTCCAGGCGCTGCCGCGCGGCGCTACCAGCGCCGAAGAATACCTGCACGCTGTCTAACAGGTGGACTGTGCAGGCAGCTGCTCAGCCTTTCGCCTCTGTACTGTTTCGCTGACAGATTTCATCAGCCCGTTGTGGGATTTGCTCAACGTAAATAAGTACATAGGTTTTCTCTGAAAAGAGAGACCAGCAGGGCATTGGCAGATGCGCCTTGCAAATCAGATAATCTATGCAACTCGTGGCAGACTGGCGTCCCATGTCCTCATGCTGAAAAGCAGTCGTTATCATGCTCAGTGCACCACCTGCGATGCTTGCTGGAACAACCTCTCCCTGCTACACTCAATCCGTTTCGATAGCCCATGATCGCAGCTGGCGGGCTTTTGTGCTGCCGCTACGCGCCTACATCGTCGCCGCGCTGAAGTCCAGGGCGGAGGCGGTGCACCAGCTGCTGGGCTCAAACAGCCTGGCGGCGGCGCTGCTGTCAATCCAGTGCGGCGTGCTGCAGCCCCGCCTGCTGCTGCCCTTAACAAATGCCGTGGGGAGACGCCAAACTGCTTGAAGGTGCACCAGCTAGATGTTCATCGAGGATGTTTGCAGGTGCGCGTGAGGCAAGCCCGCGGCTGGGCAAGATAAGAGCCTCGCAATCTGCAGCCTGGCCTAGGAGCTCGCCGCGCCAGACCCGAGCCAATAGAGCGGGCGGCAAGCCAGCAACTGCCGTCAGGCCGTGGCAAGCTGCAGACTCGATGCCGGAGGATCCATGAGCGCCGGAACGCCTGTGAAGAACACATCGTGGATGTGGTCGTAAAGCTGCTCCAGCAATGGCAGATGCTGTTTGCTGCGCCGCACCATTGGTCGCCTTACAGCCGAATGTTCCACGGCTGCCACTATTTGGCCAGCAGGTGTGTCAGAACTTCTTTGACTCATGCAGGAGCAAACTTGAAGTGCACTTGGCGACAGCCTTAAGCTTACGCCTCGTCTGAGAACGAAGGGCTGTTGGCCAGATATCACAACGGATGAAAATGGAATCTGCGGCTTACATCACACACGGCAATCAACCCATAGCGCTCGTCGCAAACACTTCAGGACACTGATGCAAAGGGTGCCGAACATCAAAGCAGTGTCTCCCCGGCCGCTCAAAGCTGAGCCTCTCCTCCGTCTAAGGACGGTAGTTAGCTTGGCGCAGCAGTCGGGCACAGCAACAGGGACATGCCCAGCAGCCGAGTCATGCCCACTAGCTCCACGCACAGATGCTCCTGCTGACGGCTGCTCGGCCACTCTAGAAACCAGCGTTCCAGGAGATGCACATGATGGCCCTTCCTCGCTGCACCTCGGCGACGGCTGCCAAGGTGCCGCTCATGGTCATTCAATCACCGTATTCATTGTCCAGTCAGCCTGTTGTCGGAGGTGAGCCGACCGCGCACACGGAGGCAGAGCCTGCGGCGAGAATCAGGTGCTCGAATTCACCCCCGGCTGCCGCTGCGACGGCCGAACAGCCAGCCTCCGGCAATGCGCTGCTGTGTTCACAGACGTCGGCTGCCGTGGCTGCCGCCGGCCAGATCCTTTGCTGTTTTCGAGGCGAGCAGCTGCCTGCCGCTGGGCGCAGCTCTCGCCACAGCCCGGCGCTGACGCGACTTCCGCTGTGCATCAGCTGCTGCTGCTGTCCGAAGTCGGCGAGCCAACGGCGGACATGGACATGGAGGCGGAGCCGCCTGCCCCGGACACCCGGGCGGCATGCGCCAGCGCCTCCCCCCTGTGCTCTGACTGCTCTGTGACCGTATACCCCGCGCCCACCTGTGCCGGCAGCAGTGCATCACAGTGAAGTGACGACTCAAAAGCAAGGTAGGATGTTTCGGCAGACCCTCCGGCGGCGCGCGCCAGCGCCCCGCCTCGGTGCTCTCGCGGGTCTGTGACTGCGTGCCCCGCACCCACCTGCCGACAGCAACGATCGCAGTCAGAATGCAAGCACTGCAGTCAGCTTCACTCAGCAGGGTCCGCGGTGGCATGCGCCAGCGTCTCTCCCCGGTGATCCGATCGCTCTATGACTGGTGCACCACGCCCAGCCGCGGATGCCAGAAGATGAGAGGTCGAAAGCAGGGGGATGCCACATGATTCGCAGCGCGATCATCGATTTTACTCGAGACTGCAGAAAGGTCTATGCCTGGAATTCAAACACCACAGAGCTGCCAGGGTATGAGACAGAACAGACCGATCTGGGACGTGGGCTGACGCACGGGGCGGACAGGGACGCCGTCAGTGCGCACGTATGAAAGTCACGCAGGATGGAGTGCGTGTGGACGCGCACGCCGTCGCGCCAAACGCCATGATGTGGCCTGGCCTCTGAGACTGCTCCACTTGCAGAAAGCCGCTGCTGAAGTGTGGTGCGCACCTGGCAGTCGCGCAGGATGGAGTGGGCGTGCACGCGCACGCCGTCGCACAGTATAGACCCCTGGATGTGGGCGCCGTCCGCCACATGCACATTGGCCATCAGCACGCTGTTGATGACCTGCACACAGTCAGAAGCATTTTGCATTTTGAGTTTGGAACAGTGTGCGAGGTGAAGCGGCACTGTGCTTGCAATACGGTGTGCATCACAGAAGTCGGCACCAAACCCGCATGCCAGCGGCATGGGACATGCTACCATTGAACAGATACTGAGTTCATAGGGAACACAGCCTCTCATATCATCGGCTGCGGAGTTGTTTGGCCCGTCGCCGCCCGCCCATTTCGGCGCTGTTGCCAAGGACAATGCTGGGCTCGATGGTGCGGCACTGGCCAGCACCAGCAAGCTGCTGCAAACATTGCATCTGATACTGGAGCCACTTGAAAAGCTGTCTGGAAGCTCTCTTCCCACTTCCACCGCACCTTGACGCTGTTGCCGAGTACGACCCCCGGGCCGATGACGCTGCGCTTGACGCTGGTCTTGTCGCCGATGTCGGCGCCGCCGGCGATGACACAGCCCGCGCCGACGGTGGCCTTGCTGCCCAGCCGCTTGGGCGTCTCCATCCAGTTTTCGTGGCGCGGGTTGCTGGGGGGACCCAGCAGCTGCACCGCCAGCGCCGGCGTCGCCACATCCCTGGGATCAGATCAAAAACACAGTCTTGATGCAGTCGTACGCATGTGTGACTGTTGTGCTGCTACTTTCTCGTGGCGCATGCTGAAAAGGGAGGACCCGGCAGCTGCAGCGCCAGCGCCGGCGTCGCCACGTCCCTGCTGTGAGCATGTGTTTACGCTTCGAGTCCAAAGCACAGCTTTGACGCATGTCAACAGACGGCCCAGCAGCTGCACCGCTAGCGCCGGCGTTGCCACGTCCCTGCAGTGAGCACGTTTTCACGTTTCGAGTCTGAGCTTCGTCCAGTTGTACTGACGCGTATCAGCAGACGGCCTAGCAGCTGCACTCCAGCGCTTGCATCACCACATCCCTGACGTCAGCAGGTTGAGCTCGCAAGTGGTTTCATACAGATGGTTGGACTGTCTGCGGCTGAAGTTTTGGAAGATGCTTTGCTGCTGGAAGCGGTTTTATAGAGTTGCCCCAGCAGCGCCGGCGTCGCCGCATCCCCAGACACAGTGGATGGCACTGCTCTGACAGGTGTGGCACAACTGGGCTGGGCCACAGCTGCCATTTCCGCCCCCAGCTGTGGGCCGCAAAGCCAGGCAAGGTCCCTTCCCTTGCATCGATCGCGCCGGTCGCGCGCTCCAATCAAACCCGAGAGCTTTTATGCACCTGTTGATCTCGCCGTAGTTGTGCGGCGTGTTGGCGCGCGCGCAGAAGCGGTCAGCGCCCGCCATGTACGCGCACACGGCGCCGGGCGCCGTCCCCATCGGCCGCCCCGCGCTGTCGCCGCCACGGTCGCCGCCGCCGCCGCGGTACGCGTGACTCATGTCCGCCACAAAGTCTGCAGCACAATGTCAAATCTAATGCCTGTGTGATGGCGGCGACTGCTCAGGCAGTGGCTCGATCATCACCACATCGTGAGGCCATCTTCACCTTCATGGTTGATATATTGGAAAACGTCCGACATGCTGACAGCGCGCCGCGCACAAAGGTGGACCGGCCGCTGCCAGGTTGAGGCAGTCCGAGCTATGAAGCGAACTCCAGATCCACAGGAGTACATTCCCAACCATTTTCCAGTGTCGAACCGCACCCCGCACAAAGGTGGAGAGCCCGTTATTGAGCGCCGCCTCCAGCTTCAGGCTGTCCGAGCGCAGCGCCTGCAGCTGTGGCTGCGGGCTGTCGAACTGATGCCGTACCAGGTATGGAAGCACGTCCTGCAAAAGGAGAAGGCGACTGAGATAGGGGATCGGTGGGCTGTCGCAAGGATGCGCAACTTCTGCAGCGCTAGCGATTCGTCTGCCGAAAGACTACAAAGCTTTTTCCGCTAGTTTTTGCGGTTCGTTTCTTCCAGAACCCACCTACTTGAGGGAGGCGTGCGCAGGGGGCGCCTCCAGCGCCACCAGCAGCGACAGCCGATCGAATACATTGCACGTTTAACAAAGTAAGAGCGCAACACTGATGCATTTCCAATTCGTTATCTCGTCTTGTCCACCATGAAACTTCGAAACGTGCACATTCTCTTTCTTTTGCAGGCTTGTTCTGACGTTGTGCTTTCTCTGCAGCCCCACCTGCTTGAGGGAGGCGTGCGCGGGGCGCGCCTCCAGCGCCGCCAGCAGCGGCACCCGATCGAACACATAGCAGTGCGCGTCCGACAGGTCGGTGCGAAGAGTCACGGCTCCTGCGCGCCGCAGCGCCGGCAGCGGCAGCCCGATGTCGCGCCGCGCGTCAGGGGAGGCGGCGAAGAACAGCAGCGTCTGCCCTGCCGCATCCAGGCCTACAGGCACGATGACGAGCGCTCATCCAGCACTGACACGCACCGCAGCTGGATGCGCCATGCTCCTTGCGGCATCCCCCACTGTCACTGAGCGAGCAGCCAGCGCTGCCGTGCAGCTCCAGCCACAGATAGCGGGCATGCGGCTGTCTTCAGTTCTGGCTAAACGATGCAGCGGTTTCAGCTGTGCTTGTTGGCCCACAGTTGCCTTCATGCTGCAGGTCGGCTGACGGCACGCCCTTCTTTGTGAGAGGTACAGCATCAAGCCTGAGAAGTGCGAGAGATCATGTAATACAGCCAGCCCCGCACTGCGTGTCCTCACAGTCCTCATACTACATGCTTTCCGAGCTTGTGCCTGCTCAGCACTTCGCCAAGTGATTATGCCGGAGGCACAGGCACAAATCCACAGGACTGCGGCCAGACCACTGACACAGTCGATGTTCTTGAGGCCACGGCACATTGTGGGGTCTGGGTGATGCTGGAAGCTGATTCTGCTGGACTCTCAAATACAGCTGTAATGACATGACTCACCAACGTAGTCAACGTTCTTGGGCGCCTTGCCCGGCTTGCACTCTGCGCTCGCCAGCCCCCGGCGCGGCGCCAGCAGGCTGGTTGCCGCCGCGCCCCGCACCTGCATTCCAATGCACAATTTCATTCCAGCAGCGACCCATAATCGAGGCCTCTGCCGACTCGTGCCCAGTCCTCTGTGCAGCGCCGGCAGGCTGATGGCTGCCGGCTGGTGGCTGCCGCGTCCCGCTCCTCTGCGGTGTTAAGACTTTACACACAGGGGCTGGAACCCCTTTCACCACGGAGTGAGTGAACGATTTCCAAGAGAGATGGTTCATATTGCCAGAAGGACGTACAACTGTCAGCAACCAGCCTGATGGTGTGTCTGACAAGTCTGCTGACGGCACTCCAGCCGTAGACCGCCATCTCACAACATGCGCCCTCGACCTAACATTTCGACTTCTGCTGTGGTTTGGTCAATATCGTCTGACGCACCATGTGCGCCGGCTGCCAGCACCATGTCAAGCGGAATATCCAGAGTGAGGTCCACTGACAGCGCCAGCGCCCGTGTATGGATCAAGATGTCACAGAGGTCGCAGTTGCAGATGCATTGCAGAGCGCGCGCCGTGTGTGCCGCCAGCACCGCGCCAAGTGGCACGTCTGATACGAGGTCCGCCGACAGCACCGCCACCGAATCCGCCACCAGACTGTTGGCGACGGCGCGCAGCGCGTCGGCTGAGCCCAGGCCCTCTGCCACCGCCCGCACCTGGAGAACAGATGTGAAAATCGCATTTGCTGTCGCTGTGCTTTCGTAGGGTGCACTCTAGTGCTCGCAGAATCAGCATGCCTGCAACAGAGCTGCTGCTCTGCGCCGCTGCACCTTGTGTTCTCAGCTGGACTTCACAGAACGCCTGTGAAGGACGATCACTGCATCTGAAACCACCGAAGGAGCCGTATGTACCTCGAGGTGCAGGCCGCCCTCATAATACTTGGCAATCCAGGACTGCACCCGCGCCGCTGTCTGCTCCCCCGAGCACACCTGCGAGATGAGCGGGTGAGAGTCATGCGCAGCTTGGGTTTTGTGAAATCATAATGGTGCGTCAGGCGCGAGAATCTCTCTGAACCAAGCGCATGCTGATGTCAGCAGCGCAGATGGGTGCGCATCACGAAGTAAGGGTTCGTTCACTGCTGATCCCTCACAGTATACAGTGCGCCTTGAGAGGCAGGAGGACCGCACCACCAGCACGTGGTGGACGCCAGAGTGCTCAACCATGGCGAGCGGGAAGGACAGCAGCGGCCGGTTGCCGACGGGCAGCAGCGCCTTTGGCGTCGACGGCCCGTTCAGCGGGTACAGCCGCGAGCCGGTGTCGCTGGCCAGGATGACGGCCTGCGGCGCCGGTCCCCTCATGGCAGCACCTGCTGTCGCTGCTGCTGCGCTGCTGCTGTCGCTGCGGCGGCGTTTCGGTTGCGGCGCTCCACACGCGGCGGCGCTGCCGGGCTGCGCTCAGCTTCTGCTGGGCTCCTCCAGGCGGCTGCAGCTGCGGTGCTTTGCGCTTCCGGAAGCTGTGCCTGATGCTGGCGGTGTGGTCTCTGCTGCGCGCTCAAGGCGGTGTTGACCCAGCCAAGTATGCCACAGCGTTTCGCGCAGATGTGTCAAGCGACCTTCTTTCTACAGCTCTTGAGTGGAGAGTAGGATGGAGACTGTGCTCGCTGCTTGCGTGCACGCCGTCAGGCGAGGCCGACTGCACGATAGGATGCACCCGCTGGGGTGCCAGATCGAGAGGTGCCGCGACGGCTGCAGCTGGTGCGGACGGTCAGGGCAGCTGCAAACAAAGTGCCGACCGCTACAGGCGCACAGTATCGCCAAGCAAAATTCTGCATCGCCGGAAAGCTGGTCCGTATGTGCTTCCAGAGCAGCCTCTCCTGCTGCCCTGCTGCACCTCGTCGTGCGGCGTCGTGCTACGCCCAGGAAATGGTCCAAAACACGCATCTATGCTATTTATTCGAGACAGCGGAACGGGATCGTTTGCAGCCGGCATTCTGAGTAACACACAGCATCATCAGTTCGTTCGAAAGCTGCGCTGAAGGCGGCAGTTTTGCCCTCCAGCCAGAGCAAGTTGGCACTTACAGCGCTACCGAACTGCTGGGCCACATAGTGCAGCAACTCGCCTCGATGACGGGTGTTTGCTCACTGTTGCATTTAAAGAGGCCTCAAGTGACAAGCGTTATCTAGGCAGCTGGGACGCAACAACATCAACTCTGAACGACCCTGCCATGTGGCTCTGCTTTTCGATGCAGGGTTGTGGCCGCGTTAGTGTGCCGGTCTTGGCGGCGCTTGATCGAGCCGCAAGACGCAGCTGTGTTCCGCGGCGCTGCCGAAATGCCTGATGCAGAACCATGCACTGATGCGCGCCGCCTGACCTCTGCTCTATACAAATCGCTCCTGAACTGACTATGGCGGCAGTCTGGTCATCTGCGTCGTTTGCAGTTCAATTTGAAAGCTGGACATCGCTTCCGTGCGTGTGTTCCCATGAAGCCTCAGCAGTGGCGCACCTGCAGATGCCGCTCAGGAACACGCACCTGGATGCGCACCTGGATGCGCCATGATTCAGCACGTCGGGCCTGATGATTTGAGTGCTGCAGTCTACTTAACCTTCAAAGAACCCCAGTCTGCTCAACCCCTAAAGAACCCCTCATGAACGCGTATCAATCGCACCAGCATGCCTGCATGTATTTCTATTGCCTGCCAAACGCGAGATTGGTGCCGCTGCACCATGCGACTGTGAACGTTTGGAATCCCAGAGGTCGAGGCCTAATTACATGTCACGCACTGCAGGAGGACGAAGACGTCCCTGGGCCCGGTGGCGCGTCTCGAAGCATTGCGTCTGGGTCATGCGACAGGTGCTTGAACAGAATGTACGGCACCACCGATGGTACCACCATTCTGCACAGGATGCTTCATATGTCCCAAAACTACTTGCTGTCGGGAGTTTCCGTGGAGGCCATACTGGACGCATGTCCTCTCGCATGTCATCCGCGCCCTGCAATCCAACATGATTCCTCGAGTTGAGATCACCACCTGTCTCCGCTGAAATGGGTTCGCATCCTGTCCTGCAGGTGCTGCTGTGAATCACACGATGCTCAGCTGCATCTCCACCTTCGAAGAATATTCGGGCCTGCGCTGCGGCAGCCGGACAGAGGAATGTCAATTGGAGGCAGCCGGGGGCGCTGGGACACATGTGGTGAGATCTGCAGGCAAGCTGCTTTAGCTTACTGCAAGTATGGTGAAGCACTCCAGCGGAAGTGCCCCTCAGCTCCTTCATTTCGGACAGCTCTTTTGGCATGCATAACATGGAGGACCAAAAGGGCTGCCTGCATGAATGGATTGGCCTCGTGCGAACAACCGTCATAGCGACCTCGCAAATGCTGCTGCACCACCCAGTTGTCAAACTCAATTCTGCATGTGCTGCAGCTGGAATTTTTGACGCACAATAGATGCAGAAAGTGTGCCACAAAATGTTCGAGCATCCGCGTGGCGTGCCGCTTGGACCCGAGCAGGGGCGGATTCATTGTGCACAGCGGTGACGTTTGATCCTGAGTCAGCACGTGATCGCTCTGCGCTGCAGGACCTGGCCTTCGCCTTCTGCGCTACTCCGCATGACGACTTCAGAGACATCACAAATCAATGTGCCGGCCTTGGCACCTGCAGCTGCGCGCCACTGCCCGGCGCTGCGGCTGCTAAGTCTGGCCGCAGAGCCCCTTGGCCACCAGGCCTACAATCTTGGCAGCCGTGCAGGGCAGATCGGAGTGGAGATCTTGGCGCTGACGGCTCTGACAGTCCTCGTGCTGACTTGAATTACGCTGCGCTGCTGGCCGGTGGAGCTGTCTTGTCTGACCGGGCTGCGGGTGCTGTCCCTGACTGAGGCGCAGCGGAAGGGGGAACGAGTTCCACACCTGTGCCCATGCGTCACTCGATGTCGGCGCTGACGCAGCTGCACACGATGTGCATGAAGTCGCTCTGGTGGGACGACACACTTCCTGAACGTATTCTGGTCAGTGCAGTCCCCTGAGCGACCGGCTGGACATTGAGACATAAAGACATGTGAGGCCTCACTAGCCGATGTCAAAACGTGACATCGTGTGTGCAAAACAATTCTGCGAGTTACGTGGATCGAACACGTGACCTTGCGAACGCTTGCGTATGATTTTAGGCCTTCAGTCGCACGCTCTCCCAACTGAGCTAAACTCGCGATGCCGATGTGATGATGCTCATTGACAAGATTAAATGTGAATATACAAAAATACGCCGCATTGCTTTTATTCCACGGGTTTTGTTGCCACGCCACGGTGCCTCGGTAGTGCACCAGCGGCTCAGCACGACAGCGGCAGCAGCTTCGATCGGCAGGGCTGCTGCAC